>Ga0114951_10000164_pt1 | contig 95494 bp, 80 predicted proteins | sample AM7aDNAmetaG_FD_88677 | JGI IMG/M metagenome (GOLD analysis project Ga0114951, IMG submission 88677) | Freshwater microbial communities from Finland to study Microbial Dark Matter (Phase II) - AM7a DNA metaG | ecosystem: Environmental > Aquatic > Freshwater > Lake | place: Finland: Lake Alinen...
CGAGCCGGCGCGCACGGCCTACGAGCGGCTGCTGGACAGAGGTGTGCTCGGTCAGAAAGCGCGGCGGCAACTGCGGGATCGCTACGAGAGCTTGGATCCCTTTGTGTTGAAAACGGAATTGGAGCGACGATTGAAACCGATCCTGGCGGCGGAAGTTCTGCCCCGCCCTGCGGGCGGTTACGCTCCGCGGTGAGGCGCTGGCCCGCGAACTGAAGCTGCTCAAGCTCGGCATCGTCAGCCTCGACGGTACCCACCTGCGCGCCAACGCCCCCAAGGACAAGAACGTCACCTGCGAGCGCGCCCAGGAACTGCACACCCTATTGCAACAGGACGTGGCGCAACTGCTCCAACAAGCCGAGGCGGCCGACCGCCGGGACCAGGACCCGCAAAAGCTGCCTCAGGACATCGCCCGCCGCGAAAAGCTGCTGCAGAAAATGGACGCCAGCTACCCCCGCATTTTAACGTCACAAGATGAACATCTGCCGCGCTGAACGATTCGCTGAGCTCCTCCTTCGGCTAATACACTAAGCGATGAAAGAGCGAGTAATATCACTCGTCACCCACAAGAAACTCAGTCCTATGCGCAGGACTATGTCAGCTTTCTTCTCACCTGGTTCAAATCGGCATCGGCCATGATCTTGACCAAATCAGTGAATTTCGTTTTTGGTTTCCAACCAAGCGCCCGTCTCGCCTTTGCACTGTCCCCGAGCAGATAGTCAACTTCAAGCGGCCGATAAAAATTTTTGTTGATGCGTAGAATGATCCGCCCGGTGTCTTCGTCAACCGCTACTTCCTTTAACCCTTGTCCTTTGAACGAAACATGCATGCCGAGCGCATTCGCTGCTTCGAGAAAAAAAACTCTGACCGTGTGACTCTCGCCAGTCGCGATGACGAAATCTTGGGGTTTGTTCTGCTGGAGCATGAGCCACATCATTTCCACGTAGTCCTTGGCGTAGCCCCAATCGCGTTTGGCATCGAGATTGCCGAGTTCGAACGATTCCTGCAAACCGAGTCTGATCCGAGCCATCGAGAGTGTGATTTTGCGGGTGACGAAATGCTCCCCACGCAGTGGTGATTCATGGTTGAAAAGGATGCCTGAGCAAATGAACAAACCGTGCGCGTCCCGGTAGCGAACAACGAAATCCTGATGTGCCTTCAGCTTCGCTTCGCCATATGGGCTGACGGGCGCAAACGGCGACCGTTCGTTCTGCGGTGGCTTAGTCTTGCCGAACATTTCACTCGTCGATGCTTGGTAAATGCGAACCTTTGGATTTGCTTTCATGGCCGCGTTTACCAATCGGCCGACGCCGTAGTAATTGACCTCTGTAGTCTCTTCGGGGCATTTAAACGAAATACCAACATCCGATTGTGCGGCAAGGTTGTATATTTCGTCTGGACAAGTTTCGACGATCACTCGATCAATAGATCCGATATCACGGAGATTACCGTAGAGAATGGTCACTTTTTTGCTGCGCACAAGATCGCTCACCCGAACCAACGGGTCATTGCTAGCGCGTCGAATCATGCCAAATACTGCATATCCTTTGCTCGCCAGGAATTCAGCCAAATATGATCCGTCTTGGCCCGTAATACCAGTGATGAGGGCCCGCTTTTTCGATGTTTGCTTCATATTCGTTTTCATGCTTCATCTTTTACTGTGCGCGCAACGAATGCCGCCACACATCCGGATCGCTATTTCCTGCCTGATTTTTCAGCATTTCCCCCGACAAGCAAGTCCTCCATGCCGCGATCTCCTCGCGTCAGTAATCATAAATCATATAAACCGCGGTCTTGTTTATAGCCGCCACAACCGCCGCCTTCTGCACCACCCTCGGGCCCCATCAAATCGCCGAGCACATCGCCCATGTCCTCCTCGATCTTTTCGGGATCCTCGCCCTTTTCAAGACGTTTGATGGCGGTGTCAAGTTCCTTGGGCATGGCGCCGGCGGGCAACAGGTCCTTCATCTTGCGCATCATGTGGGCCATGTGCCTGGGGTTGTTCTCATCGAGATGCTCCATGTCGCGTTCCAGTTCGCTCATGGACCGCATGACGCGGGGATCATCCAAATCCGGCATGGGCGGCCCGCCTTGGTCTTCGGTCCCGCTTTTCGCGGCAGGCTCCTTCAAGCCACGCGGCATGCCGAACCGGCTCATGCGTTTGACCATCTTCTTATTGCCACACTTGGGACACATCGGCAAACGCTTTGGCTGGACACGCTTCGAAAAAAAGTTGAACACCACCCGGCACTTGGGGCAGGCGAACTCGTAAATTGGCATAACAGATGGTCCTCCGAACACACACCATTCTCTTATGCATAAAATACAGAAGCCGTGCACAAGGTCAAGCTTGCTGCTCACACGGGCGAGCGAGCAGCCATCCTCCCCTTCCGCGCACATCCGGTTCCACTGAGGGCGTTCAACGACAACCGTCCACAATGCCACGGCTGCCACAGGCCAGAAGAAACTGGAGTGCCGCCGCAATATTGCTTTCCTGACATCCATTGCGGATAATAGCGCCATGTTCTACCTGATGAGCAAGCTGCTGGAGCCGTTTCTGCAACCTTTCAACTGGCTGCTGCTGGGCATGGTCATTGCCGTCTGGAAAAGCCGGGGCCGGATGCGCGGCCTGATCGGGGGCCTCCTGCTGGGCCTGATCCTGCTGGGCAGCCCGTGGCTGTCCAACGCGGCGTACCGGGCTTGGGAAATCTGTGATCGCCCCAAGGTAGTAAAAACCAACGACTACGACGCCGTCATCGTTCTTGGCGGCGGCACGGTTTACAGCACGGATCTCGCCGGCAATGACTTGCACCTGAACAATTCGGACCGACTTTATCAGGGCATGCGGCTTTGGCAGAAGGGAGCCGCCCCCCGGATCCTGCTCACGGGCGGCGGCGATCCGTTGTCAGAGGCCGATCTGGGGCGTCGGGTCCTGCTGACGATGGGCATTCCTGATTCGGCGATTCTCGTTGAACCTTCATCCCGAACCACTTGGGAGAATGCCAGCCTGACAGCGGCGCTGGTCCAAAAGCACCCCGATCTTTTTCCACGCAAGCGGCTGCTCGTGGTCACCTCCGCCCTGCACCTCCGCCGCGCCGTATGGTGCTTTGAACGCTGCGGGCTGTCGGCAACGGCCTACCCTTGCGATGTCTCCGGCTCAGGCACACCACCGGCCGAGTGGCTCGACAAGATTCTCTGGAATCTTCCGTCAGCGGGGGTCTTCTGCAGTTGGGACGCGTTAATTCACGAGTGGATCGGAATTCTGTCGTACCGCTGGCACCACGGGCGTTTGTAAATGGATTTGGTATTGCGTTCATACGAAACCGAAGAAGGAAGCGACGGCCGAGATTTATTTCCACAAGACGCCGGGCCTGGAAGTTTACTATCCACGGCTGCAACGACGGAAAACCATCCGCCGGGTCAAACGGTGGGTAGTCGGCCCCTTGTTCCCTCGGTATTTTTTTGTCGGTTCGAGTTGGTGGATCATTACCGGACTGTGCGCTACGCGCGCGAGGTGATCGGCATCGTCAGTTTTGACGCCCCCCCTGTCGACGAGCTGGCGGTCAATGATCGCCTCAAGGAGTGGGCCGGCGAAGCCGTGGACGTGGTGACCATTCACCCCAACCCAAAGCCGAGCGACACGGTGGAGATCACGGACGGCGCGCTTCGCGGTCTCAGGGCGGTTGTCGAACGCGACATAAACGACCAGCAACGCGTGGCCCTTCCGCTGACCACGCTGGCTTACCATGCCCGCATTGTGGTCAACCGTGACCAGATTGAACCGGCTTCGTGAAGCGTCAGCGGCACGGTGGCGCGCCGGCTGGGGTCAACCGGGTCAACGCACGAAACAGTTTTAACTTGAGCTTTTCACGGTTGAAGCATTAGGTTTTTTATGTTCGTGATGCTGAGGCGTTTTCATTTCTTAACCAGCCCAGATCAGGGACGAAGCAAAGGAAAGCAACAGAATGGATGATATAAAGGTCACCAAGAAGACTGTCGACCACACTCACATCAGTCAGGAAACGAAGCAAAGTTTGACTCGGCTGTTGTCCGCGTTGGTGCCTTTGCTGGTGTCTCCAAAAATTTCCTCTGTGATGCAATCCATGTTCGCCAACGACGGTTCAGATCCCCTGCAGTTCGGCATCGGCATCACGGCCATGGGAATGCCGCTGGTGTGTACCGTGTTGTGGGCTGCTGCGGTTTTGCGACAGGAAAGGCATGTTTGGAAAAAACCTCGTCACAGTCATCGACATGGTGGTCGGTCGTTGTGGCACGCCGTTAGAAGATGTCTCTATCTGGCGCTAGCGCTCAGTTGCCCTGCCTGTATTGCAGTGACGATCTGGCATCTGATCCGCTCCTGATCCTCTGCTGGCCGGAAATGGCGTATCGCCCTATGCAAACATCTGTCGAAAAGTGCCACGTGCGGGCATTTGTGTGAGACATGGAAATTCTGTGAATATGAGGTGTATTCCGTCGCTCCACTTTGTTCAAAATTTTCGTTAGTGTCCTGAGGTGGGACGCGCGCGTTTTGCCGCGAGATTAGCGAGACCTCCGGCGACCGTCCTCCTGGCGCCTTGCTTGCAGACCGAGGCCCCATCCGTTCAGAGACCCAAACGTTCCCGTCTCTCCTTGATCCCGGATGCATATCGCTACTTCGCGTCGGCGGAGAGGAAACTTCTCCCAAGCAAATCGGCCCATGTGGGAAACGCCGTTTTGGAACCGGGCCGTGACGCCCTCCCAGAATGCGACCGTTGATCTGCAGGCGTTCCCGGCCGGAATAATCCAAAAAGTTCTTTCGCGTCAGCCGCGACTTCTTGCCGCTCAGGGGCAGCGCAGGCGTGCGCCAGGCCCGTGTGGCCATGCAGGGGTCACGACAAAGGGATCCGTGTCCGGTTCCTGGGCAAACCGCACGGCTTCCGCGCATAGGGGTGCCCGTGGCGAACCTCCGCCTCCTTGAACCCAGGTGGCGGCAACCGTACAGCCGCGAGCGAGCGCCATGGTCTTCCTTTTCCCAGAGCTCCCAGGCGGCCTTCGATCTCCCCTTCCGGCGAAGGCTTCCCCCATGACGGGCCCGCCTCCACGACCCGCGTTACCGTCCTCTTTGCCTGCGACGCCTCTCCGCCAACCTCCGGTAAAATTCAACCTTGTCGACTTCCTGTTTTTTCATCTCCGCCATAAGGCTCGTCCGGGACTCATCGACGCCAAGCACATCCGAAAGGTAGCGGAGCGCGCCGAGGGAATGATTGTCGCGATCATGCGGCACATCCTTCCCGGGCTGCCATTGGTAGGATTGAAATTCCTTGATCGTGTTCACACACCCGGGGTCCAGGGTCAACCTGGCCCTGCCGTCCCCCTGCACCTTGAGCCGGTCCTGCAATTTGCGGATGCCATCCACCAGATCCCCCTTACCCCCCTCCGCTTCCAAGCCCGCCGCCTGGAGCGCGGCGATCAAGCCGGCCGCCGCCGCGTCGACGGCGACCCGCTCGCAGTGCATTTCCTGGTACCAAGCCCTGGCCTGGGCCACGATCTCGCTCTCCAGTTTGCCGCGCTCGTAGTATTCCCGCGGCACGTGCCAGCGGCCGTCGCCGTCCGCGCCGACGAGCAGGTTCACCTGGGGATTGGTATAGCCCTCGTCCATGGCCAGAAACCACCGCCGGAACTCGGAGGCGGAACGCGTGCGCACATGGGGCCCCTCCGGCTTCGGATCAAACAAGTCGAACACCGCGTTCTCCGAGGTGACCCACAAACCCTCCAAGTAGCGTTTCCGGTTCACGCCGCTCAGGGTGGAATCCAAGAAACCAATGCGGCGTTTGCCTTTCTCGGTGATGTTGCCTTGATCGTCATAGAGGGCGGGATTGTCCCTGACCGTGGCGTTGATGAGGGTCAGCCGGCCCTCCCTCGCCCGCCGGGGGATCCAATGATCCGCACAGTCCGGTTTGCAGTCGCCGAAGACTTGCGGGTGGGCCACGACCGCCCCGCGGCCCGTGCACCGGGACGCCAGGGCCACCCAGTCGGCCTCGGTCAGTTGCTCCGCCTGCACCACCTGGATGTAATCCCACTCGCTGGAGAGCAGCTTGTCGGCCTTGTCCATGCCGAGCGCGACCAGCTCGCTGCCGTTGGAAAAGATCCACTTCTCGGTCGTGGCCCCGCCGATGGTGCGCAGGGGGAAGCCAGCGGCGATCGCGTTGAAGGCGCGGGCGCAGGAGTTTTCAATGGAACCGAAGACCTTGCGCACCATGGCTCCGTGGACACCGGGCCGCCGGGGATCCGTGCACAGCAGAAACGACTTCACGCACCCCGCCCAGGTCTTGCCGATGTCGTTGCCCCCCGCACAAGATCGCCTCATGGTCGTGACAGCCAAGAAACTCCAGCACCTTGCCGCGGAATTTGGGAAGCTTGATGATAATTGAGTCGGCGGTTGTCAGGGTCATCTCATCCTTTCTGGGACGGCTCGGGCGGCGCCTGTCCCGTCACGAATTCGGAATCAAAGGGGCACTGGACGATCACCGTGGGTCCGGCCCCGGAGGTCTCGGCCTTGGCCGGGTCCCGGTATCGGGGATCCCGCGCCTTGGCCATCAGGGTCAGGAGCCTGTCGGAGTATTCGCGGACCATTCCGCAAATCTGACCTTTGTAATACCTCGGCTTCTCCACACCTTCAACGGCGCGGCGATAAATTTCCAAGTCGATGACGTCCTTGCTGGCCTCCAGGGCGTCGTCCATGGCCCGCTTGAATCGGGGAGACCTGCGGGCCGCCTTGTAAATCGCATCCCGCGTCACGCCGGCCTTCTGGGCGGCCGCGGTCACATTGCCCGTGCGGGCAAGCTCGGCCAGCGCCATCCGACGCCAGCGTTTTCTTCGCGATCCCCCGTTGGGCGTAGACAAACTGCAGACAACTTTTTCGGAGTTTTCCTCTGTAACCGGCGCCACGGCAGGCTCTCCCAAAGCTAAATGTTTAGAGCTTTCTTCACCCTCAATTTTATACCGCAACGGAAAATTAGTTGCAAGGGACCCCACGGTCCGGCGACGGTTCCGCGCCTCCAGCGACGACCGTTTCCCCTTCCCGCCGCACCCGCAACTCCGGCGGCAGGGCCGCGGTCCCCATGCGATGTCTGTCCAAAGGGCGCGCACAGCAATGAGTCTGCGTCCGTGGTTTTTTCCTTTTGGGAAAGGTCCTGCAGCTTCTCTGGCGACGAACGACCTTGCCGTCCGTCACAACAGAAGTGGGCCGGAAACCGCAAGCCCGGTTTCTTTGCGGCCGGCGTCGCGGGCTCCTAGTCGAGCTTGCCGGCTTTGCGCCAGCGATACAGCGTGGAAGGATTGACGCCCAACTGGGCGCAGACCAGGCTATAGTCATTGCCGTTCTCGGCCAGCAGTTTCTTGGCAAGCGCGATCTTTTGGCGGGCATTGGGCAGCAACTCCGCGGAAGCTGGCGGGACGGTCGTCGCCGCGCGCGACACCGCATCCCCCGTTGGCGCGGTCTGGGGCGCAAACGGTTCGACGGCCACGGGCGCCTCCCACCACGACGCGCGCAGCATGGGCCCGTCGAACATCAGCGCCAGCCGGTCAATGGCGCTCTTGAGTTCCCGCACGTTGCCGGGCCAGGCGTATTGCTGGAAACGCCCGATCAGACCCGGCTCCAGCGTCTCGAAATTCTTGCCAAACCGCTCGTTGGCCTGGTGCAGGAATGCCAGTGCCAGCTCCGGAATGTCTTCCGGCCGCGTGCGCAAGGGCGGTACTTCAAGAACGAGTTCCGCCAGCCGGTAGTAGAGGTCGGCGCGGAACCGGCCACGCGCGACATCGGTCTCCAAATGCCGGTTCGTGGCGGAAACGAGACGGAGCCTGACGCTGTACTCGCGTTCGCCGCCGACGCGACGCGCCCGGCGCGTTTCGATAAACCGCAACAGCTTCGGTTGCAGCGAGAGTTCCATCTCTCCCACCTCGTCGAGGAACAGCGTGCCGCCATCGGCCTGCTCGACCAATCCCGCGCGCGCCTTCAACGCGCCGGTGTAAGCGCCCTTTTCAACCCCGAAGAGTTCCGCCTCCAACAAATCCTTCGGGATCGCCGCGCAGTTCAGCGCCACGTAGTGACCGCCGCGGCCGGCTTTGTGGAGCGCCGCCGCCACGCGCTCCTTGCCAACGCCCGATTCGCCCTGGATCAGCACGCACACGTCGGTGGGGCCGACCCGGTCTATTCTCTGGCGCATCTCGCGCACGGCTTCGGAGCGCCCGGTCAGCACGTCGTTCGCGCTGAGCGGTTTGCCGCCGTAGAGCTGGAGCCAGAGTTTCTGGTTCTCCACCGCGCTCGCGATCACGGCCTGCCACCTCTCGTCGGTGTCGTCCAAGGCGAGCACGTTATACGCCCCGTCGCGGAGAAACCGGACTACCCCGCGGGTTGAAGCGGTCTGAACACAGCCGATGAACAAGCGGTTGGCTTGGGCGAGCCGCACGCGCAGTTTCGCCCACGAGCCTGCCGCCATGATTTCATCGGGAAGCAAATAAACCAGCTCCGCGCTGTCATGTGACAGGTCCGCGACGTGCTGGATGGGGAACGCGCGGCAGACCGTGCCGAGCCGTTTCAGGCGCGTCTCGGCGTCGCAGGCGAAGTCTTCAGGGTGCAGAACCGTGGCCATGTCGCTGTATTGATTATGGAATGTGCCAGCCGATGCAACTGCAATCTGCCGTCGCGCGAGCCGCCAGTCTCATGGCGACTCCAGTTTGCTCCCGCCGAAAAGATATTGCTCCAGACGGAACGTCCGGATGACCTTCAAGACGTCGGACTGCGGGTTGACAAACAGAACCTCCACGCCCCGCAAACGACCGTGCTTTTTCAGACGTCCCATCAACCCCACGCCCGCGCTGCTGATGAAGGTGACGTCACTCAGGTCAATGACAACATTCTTCAACTCGGCGGCGCAGCTTTCCAAATAGCTTTCGGAGAGGTGCCTGAGCGCTTCGAGATTGGCCGCGGTGATCTCTCCATGCCACGCCAGCGGCTTTGGCGCCGCCGAGAGGTCCAAGGCCACCGCGGCATGTACTTCGCCCGTCCGCGCCGCAATAACGGCTTTCGCCGCGTTGAGATCCACCGCGATGGTCAGCAATTCCTGCATGTGCAGTCGTTCGAGGGATTGCAACGCGATGGGAGAGAGTTTTGCCAGCACGAACTGGCAGTTCGAAGCGGCGAGGTTCTTGTGCAGCCGGACCAGCAATCCCACACCGGTGCTGTCAATAAACTGCACGTGCGTCATGTCGAACACCAGGTGCGATGGAGACACGATGAGGCATTTCCACAACCACTCGTGGTCCCGCACCACGGCCGCGTCGAAGCGCGGCGGGAGCATCACCAGTTCAAAACCCGATTCTGTTTTCTCCGCCACCACCGTCAGCCGGCGGTATCGGGCCACGCGGCGGCGATGGACATGAAACTCCCACCATTGCACCACAAAGTGCCAGGTGAAGAACCAAAGATCGGTCATATAACGCCAGAACAACCGGCGCGGCTCGCGCATCAACCAAAAAGCGCGTTCCAAACCAAAACGCTGCAACCACATCGGCGCCCGCGGAATCGCGCCGGCCAGAAAATCAATCGTATGGCCGATGCCGATGGAGACCGGCACGCCGAGCGCGCGGCAGTGCATGTTGAGCCACATCTCCTGCTTGGGGCATCCCAGCGAAATCAGAAGGATGTCCGGCTTCGCCTCCCGAATGGCCCGGCAGATGCCGGCGTTGTCCATCTCTGCCAACGGCGCCGACGGCGGCGACAAGTGACCGGCCACTGTGAGGCGGGGATGCTGCGCGCGAAGATTGTCCAACGCGCGACGAACGATCTCTTCTTTGCCGCCAAGGAAAAACACGCGCCAGCCGTTTTTTTCGGCGGCGGAGAGCAGCGCCGGCACCAGGTCGAAACCAGCGACAAGTTCCGGCAACGGGTTGCCCAGCCGCTGCGAGGCCAGTAACAACGGCATGCCATCGCACAAGATAAGATGGGCTTCAATGAGAATGCGATGCACCTCCACGTCCTTCAACGCCCGCACTACAAACCCCACATCCGCCATCACCAATTGATGCGGCCGCTTCGACGCGATCATCTGTCCGACGAACGCGATGGTCTGCGAAATCGTGACCACGTCAAACGGCACGCCGAAAAGGACGACGGGCGTTCCCGGTTTGAGTTTGCGTTGAGATGGCGGATGAGTATCGCTCATGAAGAGGCGGCTCCATCAGAACGGGGGGGCGGATCGGAGATGGACTCCGCCCCACCGAGAATGCGTTGCACTTCTTTCAGCAGCTGCATGGGGCTGCACGGTTTGGTCAGGAACAATGCCGCGCCAGAGCCTTCGGCCTCCTGTCGGGTGAGCACGTGGCCGCGCGCCGTCAACATAATCACGGGGATGGAGACGGTGGCGGGATTCTGTTTGAGCTGGCGCAAGGCGGCGAGGCCGTCCATCTCCGGCATTTGCACGTCCATGATGATCAGAGCCGGCTGCTCGCCACCCGCCAGTTTTACCGCTTCGCGACCGTTGCGGCCGAAGATCAAGCCGTAGCCGCCCTTTTTCAGACTGAGTTCCGTGACGCGAAGCATGAAGGCTTCATCATCCACGATGAGAATTTTTTGTGGCATAAACAAGTGGCGCCGATGGCTCGGGATTATTCGTTGACGAGAACCAGAAACGTCTGGTCGTCGGTGGCCGGCTCCTTTCCCTGAAATGTTTGCAGCACCGAGGCCAGGTCTTGCACGGCTTGCGACGCGTTTTGCCGTCGGTCGGCAATGAGCCGCCATCGCTCTTTCAATCTATCCAGCCCAAAATGTTCACGGTTGGAATTGGCCGTGTCGGTCACGCCGTCGGTAAACAACAACAGCCGCGTGGCCGGCCTCAGGTCGGAAACCTCCTCGGAGAACACCGCGTCGCGCATGATGCCCAGCGGAAAACCCGTGTTGCCCACTTCGACAGGAGTGCTGCCGGTCGTGGCCATCAGCAACGGGCAGTGGCCCGCGCCAGCCACGCGGATCCGGCGCGCCGCTGCATCCACAAACACCAGTTGCGCCGTGATGAACATTTCCATCCGATCCAGATCGGGAAAGAGGCTGTGGTTGAGCCAGGTCAAAAATTCGCCTGGCCGCTCCACCAGGTCGGGCCGCGCATGCAGATGGCTGCGGAAGATGGTCGCGACCATGGCGGCCGGCACGCCCTTGCCCATCACGTCCGCCATCACCAGCAACAGCCCGTGCCCGTTTGTGGCAATGGCATCGTAAAAATCCCCGCCCACCAGCCGCGCGCTCTGATAATACCCGGCCACTTCCAATCCCGGCATCTGCGGCAGCCTTTCCGGCAGCAACGACCGCTGGAGGCTGGAGGCAATTTCCAACTCGCGCGTCATCAACTGCGCCTTCAGATGTTCCGTGCGAAACCGCGCGTTGCTGATCTGGACGCCCAGAAAATCGGCGAAGGTCTGGATGACGTTGACCTGACCCGCCTTGAACGATGCGTCGGTGGACAGCCGTCCGACGGACAGGACGCCGATGAGCGACTCCTCCGCGAAGATCGGGTGCGCCAGACCGTTGGAATGCTGGATGAATGGAAACAACGGATCGCCCGGCAGCAGAGGCGAAGCAGCGTCAAACCAAACATCCTGCCGTGTCCGGGCGGCGCGCAGCTCCACGGATTCGGCCGCGGGCGGGGCCGGCGACAACGAAAGCACGTAGTCGGGGTCCGCCGGCAAAGACGTGACGGCGACGTGAAGCTCCCTGCCTTCAGGGTCCGCCACCTGCAACAGATACCAGTCGGCTTCGACGATCATCAGCAACTCACGCATCCAAGTGGCGGCGAATTCCTCCGTTTGCTGAAACCGATTTAACGCGGAACTGAAACGAAACACCGCCGAGAGGCTCTCGTAGCACGACGCGAGTTCCTCGGTCATCGCTTGCAGGGTTTGTTCGTCCTCCAACAGGCGGCGTTCCATGGCAACTGTGGACGCCGTGGCCGACAGCGCGCTCACGGTCAAAACAGGCCGCTGCCGGCGGATGACCATGCAGTTTTCCTTCCGCCCGCGCAAGTATTCCACTCCGCTGGCAAGGGACTGGATAAGGAAAAGGCCGCGCCCTTTCTCCCTGTCCACAGGTGGCAACAGCGCCCGCTCCGGCATCTCGAAGCCGGCCGTGTGGTCGGTCAGGCGAATCTCCACCTCGTCGTCGCGGCAAAACACCTCCAACCGGTTCGGCAATCCGCGCCCCGCTTCCGTCGCATAATCCGCCGCGTTGTTGGCGGCTTCGGTGACCATCAGCTCCCACGCGTGCAAATCACTTTCCGGCAATTGCGCTTCCGCCAAAAACTGGCGGACGCACCGCGACACTTCGCGGGATTCGCGCAGGTCGCACGCGAAGGTCAGCGACAAGAAGCGGGTTCCAACCAAATTGATCTGGGGTGTAACCACAGGAATCAGGGATTGATGATGTCAAACACTTCGCCGAGGCTTAACAACTGTAGAATCTGGAACACGGCGGGCTTGGGATGAAGCAACCGCACCTTGCCGCCGCGCTGACACATCGTCTTGTGAAGGGAGATCAACACGCTAATCCCGTGGCTGTCCAAAAACTTCACTTGAGACAGGTCCATGTCAAGAGTCGTGTGGGCATCCGTCAGCGACTGGCGGATGGAATCCCGCGCCCGAATCCCCCCATCCGCGGTCAACTCGGTGAAGTCGGTGACGATCAGCGTGTCGCCTTGTGTTTGTATTCTCATGCTTCCATGCCGCCATTGAAACCCGTTACCCGGGCACAATCTCAAAAACCCGATGCAACCGGGTGAGTTCCAGAACCTGCTGTACGTGCGCAGCGGGGTTGATTAACCGAACCTTGCCGTTGCGCTCGGCGGCCGTTTTGCGCAAAGCCACGAGCGCCCCCAACCCCGCACTGTCCACGAACTGCACCCGCGACAGATCAATGTCTATATTATTCCGTCCGTCGGCAAGCGCCGCCCGGATTTGATCGCGGAAACTGCCGGCGTTTGTCGCGTTGAGTTCAGTAACGCCGCTCACGATGAGCGCATTTCCCTGTGATTGGATATTCATAAGGCTGACTCTCTTTTCTTCAGGCTACTTCGAATCGACTGCAATGGCACGTTTAAAAAACACAGCGCACGATTTTTATATCCTGTGGCAGCCATCTTGAACAGCATAGAAACGAGCGTGTGCCTCCGCATCCCTGCAACCCACCGCGTCCGCCAGCGAAGACACTCCCGACAGCAAGGCCGGCCGGAATGGCTCGAACTCATCCGTCCGTTCGACGGTTCGCACCGGCATCAACGGCCGGTCGCCCACTCACGCGGCACCGCCCGGCAAATTCCCGCAAGCCGCCGCGCACGTCCGCAGGAAAAGATGGCAACCGTTAAGGAAAGAGTGCTATAGAATTCCAACAGTCTCAGGCTGCCGTGGCAGGCCCGCATGATCAGACGCATGAACAATCCGGAAGAGACAAACACTGTAACCGTGAAGCCCCGTTGGTCGTATCAACGGAGACTGGCGTTGATTGTAACGCTCGCGATCGGCATCGGCGCGTCGGTGGCCGTGATTTTCGTGGCGAAACAATGGGAGCGCGAAACGGTTCGCATTGATTATGAAGTCGCCAGCAACGACCGGATGCTGGCGGTAAAACGGACCGTCCAGGATCACGTCGCCGTGCTCGATATGCTCAGCAGGTTCTGCCAGGTGACCAAGCGTGTGGATCGCAACGAATTCCGGCAGTTTATCCGGCCCGCGCTGGAGCGCGACACTGATCTGGTGATGATGGCGTGGCTTCCGCGGGTGACGCTCGAACAACGGGAAACCTTTGAGGCAACGGCGCAAGCCAGCGGGCTTGCAGGTTTTCGGATTGTCGAACGTGACGCACAAGGCAAACCGGTGGCCGCCGGACGGTCCGCGGAATCTTTTCCGGTGTTGTTCGCGGAACCATCGGACCGCAACGAAACGATGCTGGGCGTGGACTTCGGCGCCAATGCATTCCTCCAGGGCGTCTTGCGCCGGGCGGGTGACAAGAACCAGATGGTTGCCGTCATTGACAAGCCGGGCTTGTTTTCGCCAGGCGAAACGGCAGAGAGGTCGGCGGCGCACGCTGCCGTCCCGCGTTTGTTCTGCCTGGTGCTGCAGCCCGTGTACCAGGCCGGGGAGCATCGCAGCAAAACGGAGACGGGGCGCGGAAATGTGTTGGGCTTCGTGGCCTGTGTGTTTGACATCGGCGAGGCGATGGAAAACACGATGCAGCAGGTGAAAATGTCCGGCCTGGATATTTTCATTTATGACGAGACCGGCGGTGACCGCCAGTGCCTGTATAGCTATCGGTCGCCGCTCCACACGCTGGTGGACGCCACTCCCCCGGACACGAAGTGGTCGCATCTCATCGCCAAACACGGCTCCATGTCCTTTCCACTGGCCGACCGGACATGGACCGTCGTTTGCACGCCGACGCAGGCGTTCTTGCTGGCCCACGCGCCGGAGGATTCGTTGATGCTGATGGCGTGCGGGTTGATGGCCACGATCATGCTGGTGGGTCACCTGCTCTGGATCATCAGGCATACGGCGCAGACCGAGCGATTGGTGGCCGGGCGAACGGCTGAATTGGTGGCCGAGATCGCCCAACACAAACGAACAGCCGCCGCCCTGCAAGAAAGTGAAAAACGCTATCGCACGTTGTTCGAAAATTCCGCTGACGCGCTTCTGACGCTCGACGGCCTGAGGATTCTGGATTGCAACACCACCACGCTGAGGATGTTTCACGCCAAGGACAAGAGCGAGTTCATCGGGATGCATCCGGCCCAGATATCGCCGCCGCGACAGCCTTCCGGCATGTATTCCCAAACGTGGGCGGACCAAAAGATCGCCGAGGCGACCGAGAAAGGAGCCAGCCGGTTTGACTGGGTGTGCCGGCGGCGGGATGGGGAGGATTTCCTCGCGGAAGTGTCGCTGACGGCGATCGAATTGGGAGGGCACAAGGTGCTTCTGGCGACGGTGACCGATGTGACCGAGGTCCGGCAGTCGGAAGAACAACTGCAATTGCGGGACAGCGCGCTGAAAGCAACGGTCAACGGCATGTTGATCACGGACAACCGCGGCAGAATCGTGTGGGTGAATCCCAGTTTCACAAAGCTGACGGGCTATTCCGCAAGGGAAGCCGTGGGCCAGAGTCTGCATTTGGTCATGTCCAGTTCTCAGAACATCGAAACCTACGAGCAAATGCTGGCCGCGGTGCTCAGCGGCAAGAGCTGGCGCGAAGAGATCACCAGCCAGCGGAAGGACGGCGTGGTTTACACGGAAGAAATGACCGTCACGCCCGTGCGCAACAGCGAGAACTCCGTCACGCATTTCATCGCCGTCATCCAGGATGTCACCAAGCGCAAACAAGCCGAGGAGGAATTGCTGCGCGCCAAGGAAGCGGCCGAGGCGGCCACGAAAGCCAAGAGCGAGTTTCTGGCGAGCATGAGCCACGAAATCCGCACCCCGATGAACGGCGTCATCGGCATGACCGGATTGCTGCTCGACACGGAACTGACACCGGAGCAGCGGGAATACGCGAAGATTGTGCGCAACTGCGGCAACGCCTTGCTGACGATCATCAACGATATTCTCGATTTCTCCAAGATCGAGTCCGGAAAAATGTCCATCGAGCCGACGGGCTTCAACCTGCGGCAGGCCGTCGAGGAGGTCACCGATCTGCTCCTGATGGACGCCGATGACAAGGGGATCGAATTGATCGTGCGTTACATGCCGCAGACGCCCAACCGCGTCGTGGGTGACCCCGGCCGCATTCGCCAGGTGCTCACCAATCTGGTCGGCAACGCCATCAAGTTTACCGACAACGGGCACGTGCTGGTCACGGTGGAGTGCGTGGAACTGGCCGACAAGAGAGCGTCGCTGCGATTCTCGGTTCAGGACACCGGCATTGGAATTCCGACGGAAAAGATCGGCGATCTGTTCCAACGGTTTTCCCAGGTGGACGCCTCCGCCACGCGGCGTCATGGCGGCACCGGATTGGGTCTGGCGATCTCCAAGCAACTCGTGGAGTTGATGGGCGGAACCATCCACGTTGAAAGCCACCTTGGCGCCGGCTCCACGTTCTGGTTCACCTTGCGGTTGCCGGTGGACCACAAACCGGACACGGTCGTCTCGCCAAGCCACGTGCTCAAGAACCTGCGCGTGCTGGTGGTGGACGACAACGAAGTGAATCGGCGCATCGTGGAGGAACAACTGGGCAGTTGCGACGCGCGGATCAGCCAGGCGTCGTCGGCCCCCGAGGGATTGCAAATGATGCGAGAGGCCGCGGCGGCGGCAAACCCCTTCCAAATTGCGGTGGTGGATCACCAAATGCCCAGGATGGACGGCTTGACGTTCGGCCACGAGGTGAAGGCGGACGCCGCGTTGCGCAATACCGTGCTGGTCATGCTCTCCTCGTTGGGACAACGCCATCTGACGGTGGAGTTGCGCGAGGCGGGTTTCGTCGCGTGCTTGAGCAAGGCCGTGTATGCGTCCCAACTCATACGAACCGTCGCTGAAGCGTGGACGACGTCACACGGCGGCGGAGGCCATGCCGCGACCGAACCTAAACCGGCCCTGCCCGTCATCCGCGCCCGCGTGTTGGTGGCCGAAGACAATGTGGCCAACCAGAAAGTGGCCGTGCGGTTGTTGGAAAAGTTTGGCTGCCGGGTGGACGTGGCCGCCACCGGCGCCGAAGCCGTGCGGTTGCTGCGGCTGCTGTCCTACGATCTGGTGTTCATGGACTGCCAGATGCCGGAAATGAATGGATACGAAGCCACCCGGGAAATCCGCCGTCAAAAAGGCCCCAACCGGAAAGTGCCCATCATTGCCATGACCGCCAACGCCATGGCCGGCGACCGCGAAGATTGCCTGGCCGCAGGCATGGATGACTACATCGCCAAGCCCATCGAGGTGGATCAGATGGTCGAGATGCTTCAACGGTGGGCGCGACCGGCAGCGGAGCCGGATCGGGGCAAACCCACGCCGCCACCCGCCGCCTCCTCAACCACACCGGCAACACCACCGGCGACCGTGCCTGCGGTGGATGCCGAGGCCATTGACCGGCTGCGCGGGCTTGCGGATGGCGACAGTTTGAGCTTTTTGAAAGACATTCTTGGCACGTTTCGAGACGACACGGCACAACGGCTGGCCACCCTGCGGACGGCGGCCGCCGCCAAGCACGCCGGCGGATTGAGGCAGGCAGCCCACGCCATCAAAGGCAGCAGTCTGAACGTCGGCGCATTCGTTTTGGCGGAATTGTGCCAGAAAGTGGAGCAGCTTGCGGAGTCCGGCAGTCTGGACGCCGTCGCCGGCTTGGTGGCACAGATCGAGCAGGAGTTCGAACGAGTCAAGGTCGAGTTAAACGGCTACACGAAAGAATGACGTGACCAGGCGTTTGCCCTTTCGGGCGCGCCGGATCGTGCAAGCCGGAAATCAAGGTTTGACGGTTGGCAATCCTATCCCTAGTTTTTCCGATCTTATGAGCCAGGCACGACAGTCTGACGACAGCGGCCAGTCAACACCGGTCAAGCCCGGACCAACCCTTGCGCCTCTGGTTCTCGTTGTGGACGACAACGCATTCAGCCGGCGAGTCATCATCCAACTACTGCAGGAGGCCGGTTTCAAGACCCTGGAAGCGTCCAGCGGCTCTCAAGCTATCCAACTCTTGAGCACGCCGGGCATCCGGCTAATCACCTTGGATTTGGAAATGCCAGCCATGAACGGCTTCCAAGTGCTGGAGGCCATCCGCGCGCCCGGCCAGGCGGGGTCGCTCAAGGCCGTCGGCAATGAACGCGTGCCCGTCATCCTGGTGACCAGCAACGACACCTATCCCAACCGCCGGCGGGGCTTTGAACTCGGCGCGGCGGACTTTGTCAGGAAAGACGAAGTGCAGGACCAGTTGGTGTTGACGGCGAGGTTGATCCTCTCGCCGGCCACCGCGTTCGCGGGCATGACGGTGCTCGTGGTGGAAGACAATGTGGTAGCCCGCCAGATGATCGTGTCCTGCGTGCGTCAACTGGGCGTGGAGGTGTTGGATGTCAGCGACGCCAGCGACGCTCTGGAATTGCTGCGCCGAAGGGCTGCATCGGTGGATCTCGTGCTGACGGACATGCACACGCCGCGAATGAATGGCGATGAGCTTTGCCTGCGCCTGCGCCACGAACTGGGGTTGAGGGACTTGCCCGTCATTTTGCTGAGCGCCACCTCCGAACCGGAGGTAAAGATCCGGCTATTCCGCGTCGGCGCAACGGATTTTCTGGAAAAGCCTTTCATCAAGGAGGAATTGATCGCCCGCCTGAACGTGCACCTCAAGCGCCAGCAGTTGGACCGGAATCTGCGGGTCAATCTGTTGCGCATGAAGGAACTCGACAAACTGAAGGACGAATTTCTTGCCGTTTGCTCCCACGACCTGCGCTCGCCATTGAGCGGGATCCTTGGCTTCACCCAGATCTTGTTGAACGACCCGGAAATCAGTCCGACCAAACAAGACATGCTCCAGCGCATTCTCGATGCTGGCAAATATCTCCTGGAGTTGGTCAACGACATCCTTGACCTGGGCCGCGCCCAGGCCCAAAAAGAGAGCATGGAGTTTGAGCCACTGAATCCCCTGTTGATTCTGCGCCAGTGCCTCGGCAACTTCCAACCGTCCGCGGATGCCAAACGCATCACGCTCTCCTCGACGGAGAAGGCGGAAGCCGCCGGCGCTTCCGTCCTCGGCAATCACACCGCTCTGTCGCGCATCTACACCAATCTTATTTCCAACGCCATCAAGTTCACGCCGGAAGGCGGCGCCGTCTCTCTGCACGCCAGTCTGGACGACGGCAAACGCCACCTGATGGTCGAATGCGAGGACACCGGCATCGGCATCCCTCCTTCCATGATGTCGAAGCTGTTCAGCCGTTACTCCAAAGTGTCGCGCGAAGGAACGCATGGCGAACCCGGTACCGGCCTGGGACTGATCATCACGCGCGAACTGATCGAGGCGCACGGCGGTCAACTGGCGGTGCGCAGCCGCGAGGGACAGGGAACGGTTTTCACAATCACACTGCCGCTGGCCGCCACCGCCGCTCCGCCGGCGGCCGGCGGCACCACGCCACCGCCGCTCGTGAAACCCCTGCGCATCCTGGTGGCGGACGATGACGCGGTGAACAGGAAGGTGCTGGAGGTGATGCTGAAGAACATGCGGCATCAGTTGACGAGCGTCTCCAATGGCCGTGAAGCGCTGAATGCCTTCACTGCGCAGCAGGGGCCAGAACGTTTCGACGTCATCGTCCTGGACATCGAAATGCCCGTGATGGACGGCCGTCAAACCGTTGCCGCCATCCGGGAACACGAGCGCGCGCACGGCTCCGCGCCCATCCCGATTGTGGCCGTGACGGCCCACAACGGCGATAAAGAGCGCCGGGAATATCTGAAGGCCGGTTTCAACGCCGTCGTGACCAAACCGCTCCGAAGCGAGGAAATCAGTTCCGTCCTGCGGCAACTTGCGGCGCGTTGATTCCCGCCAAGGCGCGACGGCCGGCTACTTTGCCGCCAGCGTGGGGTTGCAGGCGTGAGCCAGCAAGGACTCGGCCATGCGAGGCAGCGGGACCACTTCGCAGGCGGCGCCGATCCGGATGGCCGCGGCAGGCATTCCGAACACGACTGACGTGGTCTGATCTTGCGCGATCGTGTAGGCACCCTGTTCGCGCAACGCCAGAAGTCCCCGCGCGCCATCGCTTCCCATGCCGGTCAACAAGGCGGCGACTATCTGGACGCCGGGACATTTCACCATGGATTGAAAAAGCACTTCGATGCTGGGCCGTTGATGATGAACCATCGGCCCGTCTTTGATATGCACCTGGAGTTGTCCGGCGTGCTGATGCAACAGCATGTGGACATTGCCGGGCGCGACCAGCGCCAAACCGGGCCGCACGATGTCGCCGTCAGCAGCTTCCTTGACATCCATGAGGCAGGACCGGTGCAGTCGTTGCGCAAAGGACGCGGTGAAGTAAGCCGGCATGTGCTGCACGATCAGGGTGGCCGGGCCGTTTTTGGGAAACTGCTGCAAAATGGTTTCGATGGCTTGTGTGCCGCCCGTGGAAGCGCCGATGGCCACAAGGCGGCGCGGCGGGCTGGAAAGCTTCAGGGGCCGGGCGACAGCGGCGTCCCGCCCGGAGGCCACGGCCGGGGATCGCTCAAAGGTGACTTCGGCGGCAGCCTTGATCTTGGCGACGAGCATTTCGGTCATCTCACAGAGCGCCAGTCCCGGCCCTGGCTTGCACATCACGTCCACCGCGCCGGCGGCGACGGCGTCCAAGGCCAGATTGCCGCCCGGCGGCGCAAACGACGAGACGATGATAACGGACACGGGGTGATAGTGCATCAGCTTGCGCAAAAACGTCAGCCCGTCCATGCGCGGCATCTCCACGTCCAGAAGAACCACATCCGGCGCCATCCGGAAAATCTTGTCGCGCGCCGTGTAGGCGTCCATCGCCGTGCCGATGACTTCAATCTGCGGATCGCGGCTCAACTCCGCGGTCAGCACTTCGCGCGCAACGGCCGAATCGTCCACCAACAGCACCTTGATTTTTTCCATGACGTTTACTTCTCGATGAACAGTAACAGCGGACTGCCTTCCACCACCAGCGTAGCCTGCGTTTTGCCTTGAACGTATTGCGCCGCTCGTTCCCACGCCACCGTTTGTTGCGCCGGCGAGGAGAGATCGAAAAGAGGCTTGTTGCCCTCGATCTCATGGAGGTAGTTGCCGCATACGATATTCAGCAGTTCCTTGACGGCGTCCACGGCCTGCTCTTCGCTGGCTTGCGACGGTTCCATGCCATGGAGATTGGCCGCCGCTTGCGCCGCCAAAGACGGCGGCACCACCATGCCGATGGCTCCGGCGCGCGCCCCGGTGAAGGCGATGGTGACAATCCATGACGGACTTGGAAAGGCCGGCGGGTGGTCTCCAGACTCTGGCGGATCGCCCAGCAGGAAGGCGAAACGCTCAAGAACTTGGATCGTTACCTGTACCAGTGTGTTGATATTATCCGCGCTCATATCCCATGGCTTCTTTTTTTGATTCACGCGTTCTTGAGGAATTGCTCGACGATGGACTTCAGCTCCTCCGGGGTGATGGGTTTGGTGAGATAAGCCTGCACGCCGGCTTCTTTCATGTCGGCCATCCGTCGCGTGCTGCAGTCCGTGGAAACGACGATGACCGGAATGGATTTGAGCAGGTCCATCGTTCGCATGTGCCGCACCAGCTCCATGCCGTTCATGACCGGCATGTTGATGTCCACAAAAACCATGTCCACCCACTCCCGTTGAAGGAGGTCCAACGCCTCCTGCCCGTTGCGCGCCTGATAGACCTGGTTCACGGGCACGCCGGCGATTTCCAATGTGCGTGCGATGAAGGTTCGCGCCGTCAAGGAGTCGTCCGCAATCAAGATGTTGTAGGCCATGACAGTTCCCTTTCTAAATTTCGTGTTCCATCCCGTGGCACCGCACCATCAATTGTCCTGTCGCGATCACCAGGCTCAGCGTCCGCGCCCTGTCGCCTCCGATGTCTTCCGCGTGGATCAACATGCCGTTTTTCCACATGATTTTTCGAAAAACCGCGCAGTTGCGTTCGCCAATGCGAAAAAGGTTGGCGTTATCCAGGGTGCGCGCCGCTCCCGCCACGCGCGTGATCAAATCCTTTTTGCGACAGCCACGGCGGAACATTTCCGTAAGCAGCGCGGGGACGCCGGCGTCCACAAACATGAAAGGGTTCTCCCTGGCCTTGTCGGTGTCAATCCGCGATAAAGGCAACATGCAATGGGCCATGCCCCCGATGCGCAGAACAGGATCGTAAAAGGTGACCGCCAGACAGGAACCCAGGGCGTAAGTGACCAGCACCTCGTCCGGAGATGCGGAGACCGCCATCTCTCCAATGCCCACCGTGACGGTTTTATTCGGGGATTTAGACGCCATGATAAGACCACGCGTCCATGGCGGATTCGGGAGCGCCATTTTCATCCGACTGTTTTTCGACCCAAGCAATCGCCATCATAGGAATCAAGGTTTGGTATAAATGGAGGCGGCCACGCTTTTGAACTGGCTGAGCTGCCCCGACAGACTTTCCGCATGGCCCACGACCAAATAGCCTTTGAGCCGGAGCAAGCGCCAGCATTCGTCCAGCAACCGCGCGCGCACATGGTTGTCGAAATAAATCATCACGTTGCGGCAAAAAATGATATCGAACGGACCGCGCATCGGGTAAGGCATTTGCGCCAGATTCAAACGTGCAAACGTGATCATTCGGGCCATCGCGGGAATGACTTGGTAAAAGGAACCCGCCGCCGTGTTCTTGCGGCAAAAATAGCGGCGGGCCAAAAAGCCCGATACTTTTTCCATCTGCTCCGCCGTATAAACGCCCTCACGGGCCGCTTTCAGCGCGTGGGTGGACAGGTCGGTGGCCAGAAGGCGCACGTCGCATGCCTCCGAAAGATGCTCTCGGATCATCATGGCCATGCTGTAAGGTTCCTCGCCGCTCGAACACGCCGCGCACCAAAGGCGGAATCGGGTTTGTCCCTCGGCTTGCCACCGGGCGAGCCAGCCTGCCAAATGTACGAAATGTTTTGGCTCGCGAAAGAAATGCGTGACGTTCGTGGAAATGGCGTTGAGCATCTCCACCGGCTCTTCGTCTTCGGGCGACTCCTCCAGAAACCGCAGGTAGTCGCGAAAACGGACAATGCCCAGCTGGCGCATCCGTTTGCTGATGCGGGCGCTGACCAGCGCCTCCTTTCTCTTGTCCAGCACGATGCCGGCTTTCCGGTAAACGATTTCCGTGATGCGCCGGAACGTCGCCGGATCAATCCTCGTCTCGACTGGACCACCCATGGAACGCGTTGTCATGGACACCCGCACGGCTCAGAACTGCTTGAGTTCATGATCGTCCAGCGGGATCGCTTTTTCCGGCGTCGTATGTTTGCGTTCGCCGCCGGCGCCTGGTGAGGAGAGCGGAGCGTGCATCGGATCGGAGAGGTGAACAGACGCAACCGTCCCGCCCCCATTGGGCCGGAGACGGGGGTTGGTGTGGGCTGCGGCTTCGCGGCCCCGGACTAATTCAGTCAGTTCCACCACCAACATGTTCAATTCTTGAGCCTGAGCCGAAAGCTCTTGCGCCGCGCTCGCTGATTCTTCCGCGTTGGCCGCGTTGTGCTGAACCACTTTGTCCATTTCGGCCACGGCCACATTCACTTGCTCGATGCCCTGCGCCTGCTGGCGGGAGGCGGCGGTGATTTCCGCCACCAACGTCGCCACTTTGAGCGAGCTTTCCCGGATTTTGTCGAGCGAGTCCGCCATCCGGGCGCTGGCCTGGACACCACTCTCGGCGTCTTTCTGGGAACCTTCAATCAGACTCGCCGTGTTCTTGGCCGCCTCGGCGCTGCGCCGCGCGAGGTTGCGCACTTCTTCGGCCACCACGGCGAACCCCCGGCCCGCGTCGCCGGCACGGGCCGCTTCCACGGCCGCGTTGAGCGCGAGCAGGTTGATTTGAAACGCAATCTCGTCAATCGTCTTGACGATCTTGTTGGTTTCGTGCGCGGAGTGGCGGATGGCGTCAATGGCCGCCGACACGCTTTTCATGGAGTTCACGCCGTCCAGCACCATGCTTTTGGTTTCACCCATCAACTTGTCGGTCTGGGTGGCATTATCCGCGTTCTGGCGGGTCATGGAAGCCATCTGCTCCAGCGAGGCAGAGGTTTCCTCCAGATTGGATGCTTGTTCGCTGGAGCCTTGCGCAAGTTGCTGGCTGGAACTGGTCACCTGATTGGACACGCTGGCCACCTGCTCCGCGCTGACGGAGAGACTGGTGATGATCTGGTTGATGGGTTTGGTGATGGAGCGGGACAAGATGAAGGAGAACAGCAAGCCGGCGGCCACCGCCGCCGCCGTGCCGAAGCCGATCGAAAAAAAAGCTTCGCCCACAGCCTTGACCACGTTCTGACTCGAATCGTTAACCTGCACGATGCCATGGTCGGCAATCTCGCGCGCCTCGCGCATCATTTGGCTGGAGGCTTCCTCGCATTTCGCCCGGAGGCTCTGTTGGGTCTTCCACGCGGCGACGAGGCTCTCCATCGTCGCGCGATAATCCTTGGCGGCTTTACGGCATTCTTCAAACGTCTGAAGGTTCTCCACCTCCAGCGTGCTCTTCAACTCATCCAGCCGGGTGTTGATGGTGGTAAGATTCGTCAATGCCGCCGTGGCCAGGGTTGGATCGCGCTGAATATCCGCCTGCTGCATGATCACGTGGGCTTCGCGGCTCAGGTCCATGAGCTCGCGAAAACCGACTCCCTTTTTCAAATGAGACTGCAATTCCGCCATGATGTTGTCTTTGCTCGCCGGCGCATTGGTGGACGCCGCTGTCAGCGTGTGGGCCAGCATTTCTTCAAAGGACTTGAGGGATGTGCGCGATTGGGCGGCGCTTAACGCACGGCAGGCGCTTTGAAAACGTTCCTCGCTTTCTACCATTTGTTTGCGTATTCCGGCGATTTTTTCAATTTGATCGGCTATGAGTTCGAGCTGCTCGCGGTAATCCTCGGCGGCCCCCCCGGCCAGCCGGGCCAATTGTTGTTTGTTGTATAAGCTGTATTGCGTGGCCAGCCGGAGCGTGTCGTCAATGGCGACCTTGACCGCCGTCATGTTGGTGGCGATCAACGCCACCTGCCGGCTGTCGCCCGTGAGTTGATAACGCAGGTCGTCGGCCATGGTCGCCAATGACAGCCGCTCAATCTTCATCGAGTCTTTTAGCAATGGCACCGCCTGCTCGGACTCGTCCACAGACCACCTCTGGATGCCGCGAAGCCTCTCCACCGTAAACATGCCCATGCCCACCAGAATGGCGATCAGGACAAAAAAACCGAATGCGATTTTGACCGATAGACGGAATTGCTTACTCATGAGCTTGCTCCTTTTCTCCCAGGACTTTTTCCACGCTCGTCCACTCCCGGTGATCCAAAATCTTCTCCACATTCAACAACAGGATCACCTGCCCGCCGGCCCGGCCGACGCCGGCGATGAACGCCGTACTCACCCGCGCGCCGAATTCCGGCGGGGGCTGGATGTTCTCGGCGGGCATCTCCGCCACCTCCGTCACCTCGTCCACAACGACTCCAGTCACTAACAGCCCCGTTTCCCTCTGCACCTGCAACACGATGACGCACGTGCGCGCCGTCACCGATGCCGGCGGCAAACCGAACCGGGCGTGCAAGTCAATCACCGGAACGATCTTTCCGCGCAAGTTGATGACGCCGCGGACGAAATCCGGCATGCGCGGCACGCGCGTCACTTCCATCCACTGAATGATCTCCTGAACCTTGAGAACCGGAAAACCATAGTCCTCTCCGCCGAGCCGGAATACCAGATACTTTCCCGGTCGTCTCCAAACTGTCGTTCCCTGAGTCTCTGTCAAAGCCGTTGCCATTCCTTTCATCTCGCGCGCTCCTGAGCAATGCGAATCAATCCCGGCACGTCCAGGATGAGGTGCACCCGGCCGTCGGCAAAAACGCTGGCGCCGGAGACGCCGGTGATGCGCCCCAGGCTGTCGCCCAGGCTCTTCACGACGACGCGCTGCTGATCAATCATCTCATCCATCCATAACGCGATGCGACGTTCGCCGTCCTCGACCACCATGACCATGCCTTCGCCGGCACACCCTACCGCGCCCTCTATTGTAAGCAAATCCGCCAGCCGGAAAAGCGGAATCGTCTCGCCACGCAAGTAGATCATTTCACCCTGGTTTGCCGTGCGATGCACATCGGCCTGCGTTGGCTGCAACAACTCCCGGATGGCGTGCATGGGCAGCGCGAACTGCTCCGCGCCGACACGCACGATCATGCTGTTGATGACCGCCAGCGTGAGCGGAATCCTCACCGTGATCGTGGCGCCGATGCCTTCAACGCTCTGGACCGCGACCCGGCCGCGCAACTGCTCCACGTTTTTTCGGACCACGTCGAGACCCACGCCGCGTCCGGAAACCTCCGTGACGGTGTCGGCGGTCGAGAAGCCCGGCTCGAAAATCAAATTGAAAATTTCTTCGTCCTGCAATGCGGACGGTTCGCGGATCATGCCGCGCGCACGGGCCTGCTCCAGAATCTTCCGGCGTTGCAGGCCACGCCCGTCATCGTTGATCAGGATCCAAACCTCGCCGGAACGCTGGAGGGCTTCGATCCGGATGGTGCCGGTTTCCGGCTTGCCCAGCCGGCGCCTCTCCTCCAGGGACTCAATGCCGTGGTCCACGGCGTTGCGAACCATGTGAATCAACGGGTCCGTGATCAACTCAATCACGCGCCGGTCCGCCTCGGTCTCGCCGCCGATGAGCTGCAACTCGATCGGCTTGCCGGTTCTTTCGGACAGGTCCCGCACCAGTCGCTGCAGCCGGCGAAATGCCCGCTCGATCGGCACCATGCGCATGGTCATGGACAAGCTCTGCATGGCCGAGGCAAGCTGATCGAGTTGCCGGAACGCCCGCTCGAACCGCTCGGCATCCATGCCCCGCCGGCATTCGCTCAGGTGCGTCACAACCGCGGTGGCCACGATCAGTTCGCCCGAGAGATCGCTCAATTGGTCCAGCCGTTCCACGCTGACGCGTATGCCCTCGCGCGTCGCCGCCGCCGGTCCAAGCGGCTCCGCCGGCTCGCGAGATTCCGCGGGAGCCTGCGCTTCGGCGGCGACGGACTGCGCCTCCACAACCGGCGATGGTTGCGATATGGCCGTTGAAACACCCGCCCAGGCTTCCACCCGTTGAAGCCAGTCTTCGTAGTCTGGCACGAAGCACACGCCGCTCTTGCCCAGCGCGGTCACGCACCGGCGAAGCGCATCCACCGCTTTTAAAAACAACCCCACCGTGTCCGGCCCCAGCGCGGTTTGCTGGTCACGAGCGTGTTGCAACACGTCCTCCAAACCATGACTGATGCGTTGCATCTGGGCATAGCCCATCAGTCCGCTGTTGCCCTTGAGCGTGTGGAACTGCCGGAGCAAATCATGAAGCCTCTCTGGCTCCGCTTCCAAATGCAGCAAGTTCTGTTCCGCCTGGTCCAAAATTTCCTCGGCATCCTGCACGAAGAGGTGGGCCATGTCCGACACGGCAGCTCCCGGCGGCGTGTCAACCGCCAGCGACGCCGGCTCAGGCGAAGCAGGCGCAACCTCCTCCGTCAGCAACCGCTCCACCTTTTCGTCATCGGACATTTCAGGCGGCGCCGCGTCACTTTCCGCCGGCACGTCTGAGGACGCCCCCGCAAACGGCTGCACTTCCCACAAAAAACCCAAGTCCGTCGCCATCTTGGCGAAACCAGCCAGTTCCGCTTCCATCGAAGGCTCCCGTTGCTGTGCTTCAACGCTCTCGACGATATGGTCGGCAAGTTGACACCCTCTCATCAGCAACTGTCCCTGCGCTACGGTAAGGACCCGCGCCGTCATCGGCGCTTCGTGAACATGCAGCACCTCCGCCATCACGCGGGCGATGGCGGCCAGTCGTGGAAAGCCAAGAAACGAACTGCCGTCCCGCAAGGCATGAATCATCCGCCGCAATCGCATGAGAGCGTCCACATCCAGGTGACAAGGCGCGTCGCCAGATCGCGTCAAACCATCGAGGATGGCCTGCGTCTCGGCAACCAACTGGCGATACTCGCCAACAAATGCTTGGATTAATTCGCTGGCCTGCCCTTTCACGGGCTTGATTCTAAGCAAATGCAGTCCTGATCACAACTTGAAAAGGATGCGCGGCTTGCGCGTTCGGTTCATCGGCACTTCTGGGTCGGATAACAGGCGTCCGTGTGGTTGGCTGGCGGCCTCGGTGTCGTCGAAAGCAAGATCCTTTGGTTCGTGCCCCCCTTGATCCAGCAGCCCAATACCGTATCCTTGAGGTTCACCTAATAACCGCCCTTCGGCCATTGCTTGCCCATGTGTTGCACCCCGAAGGGTTCCCGGCCGGTGAAGCCCGGTCTTGTCCTCATGCCGCCGGCTCAGGACGCCGCGTGGCTGGAATCTCGCTAAACCATTCCGATTTCAGGAAAAACGGGAAAAACGGCTTGACCGGGTTTGCTTGCACCGGTAGTCTGTTCATGTTTGGAAGCCGTCGGCCGAGCCAAAGAGTGGGCGCGTCCCACTCTTTTGTGTCTAGACTGGCGGCGACCGGACACGAACAAGCGAATATGAACGGCGATTTACTGGCGGCGCTCGAATATTTTGAGCGAGAGAAAGGCATTGACTCGAAGACGCTGATCGAAGCGATCGAGAATGCCGTGCTTTCGGCCGCCCAAAAAAGCATCGGGCCGGCTCGCGGCTTGCGGGTGGTGATTGACCGCAAGAGCGGCGCGCTGCGGACGCTGGCGACGTTGCAGGTGGTGGAGCAAGTGAATCTGCCCCATGACGAGATTTCCCTGAACCGCGCGGCGATGGTGAAACACGACGTGAAGCTCGGCGACGAACTCGAGGTCGAGGTGGCGCCCGCCGGCTTCGGGCGCATCGCGGCGCAGACGGCCAAGCAGGCGATGATGCAACGCATCCGCGCTTACGAGAAGGAACGGATTCACGACGAGTTCAAGGATCGCGTCGGCGACATTCTCAGCGGCACGGTCCGGCGGTTTGAACGCAGCGACGTAATTGTGGACGTGGGCAAAGCCGAGGCGTTGATGCCGCATCAAGAGCGCGTCCCGACCGAGGAATACATGGCCGGCGACCGCATCCGCGCGCTGCTGCTGGAAATACAAACGACGCCGCACGGCCCGGAGTTGATCCTGAGCCGCTCGCATCCCGATTTCGTCAAACGCCTGCTGGAACTCGAAGTCAACGAGATCAAAGTCGGCACGGTCAAGATCCAGGCCATCGCGCGCGAGGCGGGCTACCGCACGAAGCTGGCGGTGGTATCCACCAACGAAAAGGTGGAACCGGTCGGCGCCTGCGTCGGCATGAAGGGCGTGCGCATCAAGAACATCGTCCGCGAACTGAACAACGAGAAGATAGACATCATCCGCTGGGACAAAGACCCGAAAACCTTTGTCGCCGCGGCGCTCTCGCCGGCCAAGTTGCGCAATATCGAGGTGGATGAGGCGACCCATTCCGTCAAGGTGCTGGTGGACGAGGAGCAGTTGTCGCTGACCATCGGCAAGCGCGGCCAAAACGTGCGGCTGGCCAGCAAGCTCACTGGTTGGAAGATTGACATCCAAAAACTCGAGACGGTGCAGGAAACTTTCGAGGGCAAAGTCAAATTCGCCGTGGACGCGCTCGCCGCGGTGTCCGGCATCGGGCCGGAATACGCCGACAAGCTGGTGCATGGCGGTATGTTGAGTCTGGCCGACGTGCTCGCGGCGGACGTCGCCGACCTCGCGGCCCTGTTGGACGACGACGAGGCAAGAGCAAAAACGATTCACGAAGCGGCGGCAGCCGCGCTGGAAAAGGCGGTGTTGTCAAAGCCGCCCGTCGAGACATGAAGTCCCGACGGATGCAGGTGACGCTGTCCTGCAAGCCAGGGCGCGTTGTGGAAAAGAATTTTTATGGGTTTTCGAGTTTACGACATCTCCAAAAAGTATGGAGTGGAGAACGCGGTTCTCATCGAGAAACTGCATGCCTTGGGCTACAAGCAGATCAAGCAGCCCTCCGCGACAATTGACAAGATTACCGTTGAGTTTCTCATCCAGGAACTCGGCCTGAAAGAAATCGTCCCGCCCGCACCGGCACCTGCGCCGGCTCCGCCACCACCATCGGTAGAGCCTGCGCCAACACCCCCGGCCCAAGCCCAGCCCGTTCCTGTCGCGCTGGCGGCTCCGCCTACGCCCCCGGCCCAAGCCCAGCCTGTTCCTGTCGCGCCGGCGGCTGCGCCGACGCCCGCGGCAAAGCCGGCCCCGGTCGCTCACAAGCCAGCACCGCCAGTCGCGCCAACCGCTGCCGCAAAGCCGGCCACGCCAATGCCCGCGCCACCGGCCGCACACCCGGTGCGTCCCGCGCCGAGCACCGCCCCCGCGCCCGTTGCCCCGCCCAAGGCTGCTGCTCCAACACCGCCGGGGCCGCCAGCGCCGCCGAAGCCCGGCACGCAGGTGTTCGACAAACCGGCGATGCCGTCGTCGCTGTTGCGCGCCACGATCCCGCCCGATCGCATCATCCAGATGCGTCCGCCGGTCATCGTCAAAGACCTCGCGACCAAGCTGAAACTAAAAGCGTTCCAAGTCATCTCCGACCTCATGGGGATGGGCGTGTTTGCAAAAGCCAACGACGCCGTCGAAGAAGACATTGCCAAACGGCTCTGCGGCAAGCGCGGGTATTTCTTTGAGCTGGAGAAGCGTGTTCACGAACGCGCCGAAGTGCACAAACCCGCGCCCGTGGCCAAACCGCAAGTGTCGCAGAAGGACAAAGCGGAGGATCTCAAGTCGCGGCCGCCGGTTGTGACCATCATGGGTCACGTGGACCACGGTAAGACGTCGCTGCTGGACAGCATCCGCAAAGCCAACGTTGCGGCGGGAGAGGCAGGCGGCATCACGCAGCACATCGGCGCCTACACCGTCCTGATTCCTTCACCGCACAAGGAAAAAGCTGGCCAGTTGGAACAAATCACGTTCCTCGACACGCCCGGCCACGAAGCGTTCACCAAAATGCGCGCCCGCGGCGCCAACGTCACCGACATCGCCGTGCTGGTGGTCGCGGCCGACGACGGCATCATGCCGCAGACCATCGAGTCCATCAACCACGCCAAAGCCGCCAAAGTGCCGATCATCGTCGCCATCAACAAGATGGACGTGCCCGGCGCGAACGCGCTCAAGGTCAAGACCCAACTCCAACAACAAGGGCTGAACGCGGAGGATTTTGGCGGCGACGTCATCTGCTGCGAAGTCAGCGCCATCAAGAAAACCGGCATCGAGAAACTGCTCGAAAACATTTTGTTGCAAGCCGAGTTGATGGAACTGAAAGCCAACCCCAAGCGCAAAGCCGTCGGCACCATCATCGAAGCGCAGCTCGACCCCGGCGCGGGCTCGACGGCCACCGTTCTCGTGCGCTCCGGCGCGCTCAAACAGGGCGATCCGGTCATCTGCGGACCCTTCTGGGGCAAGGTTCGCGCCATGTATGACGACAAGGGTGGCAAGTTGAAGGAAGCGCTCCCCGCCACGCCCGCGCGCATCCTCGGCCTCAACGGCGTGCCCGAACCGGGCGCAGAGTTGACCGTCATGCCCAGCGAAAAGGAAGCCCGCGACCTGGCCGAGCAACGCGCCCAAGAGGTTCGCGCCGCTTCGGCCGGCGAAGCGCGCGTGGCCACCCGCGAAGCTCTGCTGGAACAGTTTGCGGCTGAGACGAACATAGTGCTGAAGGTTGTGCTCAAGGCAGATGCGCAAGGCTCGCTCGAAGCCATCGCCGGCGCGCTCAATGGCATTGAGAGCGAGAAGGTCAGTCTGGATATCATCCATACCGCCATCGGCGCCGTCAGCGAAAACGACGTGCTGCTGGCCTCCGCCAGCGAGGCGGTCATCATCGGTTTTCACGTCCGGCTCGCCCCGAAAGCCAGCGACCTTGCCAAGCACGAAGGCGTCGAGATCAAACTCTATTCGATTATTTACGAGTTGATTGACCAGGTGAAGGAAACGATGGCCGGCCTGTTGGCGCCGCTCGCGCGCGAAGTCATCACCGGCCACGCCGAGGTCAGAAAAGTCTTCGAAGTGTCCAAGGGCATGGTGGCCGGCTCGATGGTCACCGACGGCCGCATCGCCCACGGTGCGCGCGTCCGCGTCCTCCGCCGCCGGGCCGTTCAATACGAAGGTTTCGTCTCGACGCTCAAGCGGTTTCAGGAGGATGTCAAGGAAGTGCGCGCCGGCCTCGACTGCGGCATCCGGCTCGACAACTTCCAGGATTTTCAACCGGGCGACATCGTCGAAGCCTACACCGTCGAAAAAGTGGCGCAGAAACTGTGATGCGCGGCTCGCGACTCGTGATTCGCCGTCCGTTTCACGAGTTGCAAATCGCGGATTAGCGAATTACGAATCACACACCATGTCCTCCCACCGCATGCAGCGAGTTTCCGAGTTGGTCAAGCAGGAGGTCAGCGAAATCATCCGCCGCGACGTCGCCAGCGAGAGCGTCGGCATGCTCACCGTCACCGGCTGCGAAGTCGCCAGCGACCTCAAGACCGCGCGTGTTTACATCAGCGTCATCGGCGACGCGGACAAACAGGCTGCCGCGCTGGCATTGCTGGAGCGTCACCGCGGCCACATTCAGCGCGTGCTTGGCCGGTCGATCGTGTTGAAGTATATTCCACATCTGTCCTTTTACATTGACGAGACCTTTGAGCGCGCCGACCGTATTGAGCGTATCCTTGGCGAGATCGAACACGAAAAACCGCCGGGCGAAGCGTGACGTGAAATCCGAGGACTCCAATCCAACGGCGGCTCAAATCGGCGGGGTCATCCGCCAGCACCAGACGTTTCTTGTCGCCGGCCACGTCCGGCCCGACGGCGACGTGCTGGCCTGCCAGCTCGCGCTCGGTCTAACGCTCCAAGGTCTTGGCAAGACCGTCGAGGTCTGGAACCCGGACGGCATGCCGCACAAATATTCCTTCCTCCCGCACGCCGACCTCGTGCAACGGCCTCCGGCGCAAGCCCGTGCGTTTGATCTCGCCATCGCGGTGGACACCGCCACCCGGGACCGGCTTGGCGGAATTTGCGATCGCCTAGTATCGGGAAGTATTGGGGTCAATATCGACCACCACATCAGCAACACCCGCTACGGCAAAATCAACTGGATCGAAACCCAAGCCGCGGCCACGGGTGAAATGCTCTACGAACTCCTGCACGCCAACCAATGGCCCATCACGCCGGCCATCGCCTCCTGCCTGTTTGTCGCCCTGTCCACGGACACGGGTTCGTTCCGGTATTCCAACACGACGCCGCGGACGTTGCGCCTCGCCGCCGAACTGGTGGAGGCGGGTGCCAACGTCGCCGAGCTGTCGCGGCGTTGTTTCGAAAGCTATCCTCTCGCCCGCGTCCGGTTGCTGCAACTGGCGCTGGCGGACTTGAAACTCACTGACGGCAACCGCATCGGCCGCGTCTGGCTCACCAAGGAGATGTACCGGCAAAGCGGCGCGCTGGCCGAGGATACCGAAGGGTTGATTGACTACATCCGCGCGATTGACTCAGTGGTGGTGGCGATTGTTTTCGAGCAGGACGACAATGGCATTGTCCGTATCAGCCTGCGTTCGAAATCAAACAAGGTCAGCGTGGACAAAATTGCCGGCCAGTTTGGAGGCGGCGGCCACATGGCGGCGGCCGGCGCGCACATTCCCGGCGGACCTGCCGTGGTGGAAACCGCCGTGTTGAAAGCCGTGGAGGACGCGATGCGCTCTGCGGGTTACGCCGCGGCCTGACGCGGTGGCGATGGACCGGAAAGAACCGACGATGATCGAATTCACCCCCTACGACGGCATCCTGTTGGTGGACAAGCCGAGCGGCTGGACCTCGCACGACGTGGTGGCCAAGGTGCGCGCCCACTTCGGCCTCAAAAAGGTCGGCCACTGCGGCACGCTCGACCCGATGGCAACGGGCCTGCTGGTGCTCGTCCTTGGCCGCGCGACGCGGTTGAGCGAGAAACTCACCAGTGACGACAAGAGCTATGAGGGCACGATCCTGCTCGGCGTCACCACCAATACCGAGGATGCCGATGGCGAAACGGTTGAAACCAAACCCGTGCCGCCGCTGACGGAGGCCGAGCTGGTGGCTGTGCTGGACAAATTCAAAGGCGACATCTACCAAACGCCGCCCATGATCAGCGCCGTCAAGTATCAGGGCCGTCCGCTCTACAAGTTGGCGCGCAAGGGCATCGTGGTGGAGCGCGAGCCGCGGCTGGTGCACATCTACGATCTGCGGATGTTGGCGATGGAATTGCCGCGCGTGAATTTCCGGATGGTGTGCTCCAAGGGCACCTATGTCCGGACGCTCGCCGCCGATATCGGCATCGCGTTGGGTTGCGGCGCGCACCTCGCCGGGTTGCGGCGGACCGCCGCGGGCAAGTTCAAACTGGAGGACGCGCACACACTCGAGCAAATTCTGGCGCAGCCGAAAGCGGCCCTGCCGCAGTGGATCATGCCCATCCTGGAAGCGGCGCGTCTGATGAAACCCTAGTGGCTCCGATGGAAGTCGTCCGCGATTTTGAACGGTTGCACCTCCTGGGCGAAAAATTCTGCCTGGCCATCGGCGTCTTCGACGGAGTCCACCTCGGACATCAACGGGTCATCCAAACCGCGATGGAAGACGCGCGCGCGGCCGGCGCCACGGCCGCCGTGCTGACGTTCGACCCCCATCCGATGCGCGCGCTCGCGCCGGCCCGCGCGCCGTTGCTGCTCACCTCCACACCGCACAAGCTGGAACTGCTCCGCCAGCTCGGCGTTGAGGCCTGTCTCGTGATCGAGTTCAACCGTGAATTTGCCAACACGAGCGCCGAAGCGTTTGTGAAAATGGTCGCCGACCGCACGCCGGGCCTGCAGACGATCTGCGTCGGCTCGCGCTTCCGCTTCGGCAAAGACCGCCGGGGCGACGCCGCGCTGATCCGCGAGATCGGCGCCCAACGCGGATTCCGATTGCACGAACTGCCGTCGCAGACCCTCGGCGGCGAAACCATATCCAGCACGGCCGTGCGGAAGGCCGTCGCCGCCGGCGATCTGGAAAAGGCGGTGCAAATGCTCGGCCGCCCGTTTTCCATCCTCGGCACCGTCGTGCCCGGCGACGCGCTCGGCCGCACCATCGGTTTCCCGACCGCCAATCTGAACCGTCACAACGAAGTATTGCCGTCGCACGGCGTTTACGCCGCGCGCGCCCGCATCGCCGGCCAATTGCGGCCCGGCCTCGTCAACATCGGCTTCCGTCCCACGGTGAAGAAAGCCGCGAGCGAACCGGTGACCGAGCTGCACGTGCTGGATTTCTCCGGCGACTTGTATGATACCGACATCGAGGTCTTTTTCATCGCCCGCCTGCGCGACGAGAAGAAATTCGCCTCGCTCGACGAACTCCGCGCCCAGATCCAACGCGACGAGCAGGCCGCCCGCCGCCTTCTCGCGTGAATCCCCCACCCCACGCCGTCCGCCATCTCTACGTCCACATCCCCTTCTGCGCGGCGAAGTGCGACTACTGCGCGTTCTACTCGGAACCGGCGCAAAGCGAACGTGTCGAACGTTTCCTCGCGGCGCTCGCCCGCGAGATCGAAAAGGTGGCGGCGCGATTGGAGCCGGAGACGATTTTCTTTGGTGGCGGCACGCCGAGCATTTTGACCCTCGCGCAGTTTGAGAAGCTTCTGACGCATCTGCGCGCTCGCATTCCGAGTCTCGATTCACAAATCACGCGTCACGAACTCGAGTGGACTGTGGAGATGAACCCGGCCACGGTCTCGGCGGACAAGGCGCGGTTGTTGCGCTCGTTCGGAGTCAACCGCGCCTCGATGGGCGTGCAGTCGTTCGATGACGAACTGCTCCAGCAGCTCGGCCGCGTCCATACGGCGGCGATGGCGCTCGAAAGCATCGTCCTCTTGCGCGCGGCGGGGTTTGACAACCTCAACCTCGATTTCATCTTCGCCATTCCCGGCCAGACGCAGGCGCAGTGGGAACAAACGCTGCGGCAGGCCATCGCTCTGGAGCCGCAGCATCTTTCCACCTACGAGCTGACCTATGAAGACGACACGCCGTTGTTCCGCCGGCTTGGGGCGGGCGGCGTCGCGCGGCTCGATGAACCGGTCCCAACCGCGATGTATGAGCGGATGCTGGAGCTGACGGCGGAGGCTGGCTTCCGCCAATACGAGATTTCCAACATCGCCCGGCCTGGCCGCGAGTGCCGCCACAACCTGAACGCCTGGCGCGGCGGCGAGTATGTGGGCGTCGGGCCGAGCGCGTGCGGATTTGTGGACGGCTGGCGTTACCGCAACGTGCCGGACATTGACGCGTATATCGCGCGCATCGAGCGCGGCGAATCACCTGCTGTTCAGACCGAGCGACTGTCGCCGCGGGCGCGTGCCGGCGAGCTGGCGGCGTTTGCGCTGCGAATGAACGAAGGCATCGAGGCAACGGCGTTTGAACGGCAGACCGGATTCCGGCTGGACCGGCTCTGGCCCGACGCGTTGCGCGACCTCGCCGGCCATGAACTGGTCGCCTGGGACGGCAACCGGCTGCGGCTGACGCCGCGCGGCCGGCTGCTGGCGGACACGGTGGCGGAGGCGTTCATCATCGTTGACAAGACCGAGACATGTTCCCATCATCCCGCCTATGTTGATTGACGGTTCAACCCGCATCGTGGGCGTGTTCGGGCATCCGATCGCGCACACCGCCTCGCCCGCGATGCACAACGCCGCGTTCGACCATCTCGGTCTGAACTGGCGCTATCTGGCCTTCGATGTGCCTCCCGACGACCTGCGCGGCGCGTTGCGCGGCATCTGCGATCTTGGCTTCGTCGGTGTGAACCTGACCGTGCCGCACAAACTGCTCGCAGTGAAAATGGTGGAGGAGGTGGACAAGCAGGCGTTGCTGCTTGGCTCCGTCAACACCATCGTCGCGGAAAACCACCAACTGACGGGATACAGCACCGACGGCTACGGTTTCGTGCGCGCGTTGCGCGAGGACTTTGGCATGGAGCTGCGCGGCCGGCGCGTGCTGATGCTCGGCGCGGGCGGCGCCGGACGCGCCCTGGCGCTGCACTGCGCGCTCGAAGGCGCCGCGGCGGTCTTCGTCGTCAACCGCACCCAATCCAAAGCCGTCAGCGTCGTCGCCGACATCCGCAAGCTCACACCGCGCACATTCGCCGTGGCCCTGCCGATGGACGCGAAAAGCATCGCGCGGCATCTCGACGAAGTGGATCTGGTCGTCAATGCGACCTCGCTCGGCTTGCGGCCCGGCGACCCGCCGCCGCTGGCCAAGTTTCCGAGCCGCTGCAAGCGGCTGCGCGTCTATGACACGATTTACCGGCCGGTCGAGACGCGCTTCCTGGCCGCGGCGCGCAAAGCCGGCGCGCAGACCGCCAACGGCCTGAGCATGTTGCTCCATCAAGGCGCGCGCTCGTTCGAAATCTGGACCGGCCGCCGCGCGCCGGTCGCCGTCATGCGCCGCGCGCTGCACAAGGCGGTTTATGGCTGATCCCGCCGCAGTCCTGGCCACCGACGCGCACAACGCGCTGGTTTTCTGGTCGGTCGTCGTCTTCGTTCTCGGCGCGGTGGTGGGAAGTTTTCTGAACGTCTGCATCCACCGGATGCCGCGCTCCCTGAGCATCGTGCGTCCCGCCTCCCACTGCCCGCAATGCGGCAAACCGCTGCGCTGGTATCACAACATCCCGCTACTGAGCTGGCTCGCGTTGCGCGGCCGGTGCGCGTTCTGCGGCGCGGCGATCTCGCCGGTTTATTTCATCGTCGAGCTGCTCAACGCCGGCTTGTGGCTCGCGCTCTGGCTGAAGTTCGGCCTGTCGCCCCAGCTCGGCGCCTACGCGCTGGTGGTTTCGCTTTTCCTCGTGGGAATGTTCGTGGACCTGGAGCACTACATCCTGCCCGACGAAGTGACGCTCGGCGGCACCGTGGCCGGCGTGATTTTCTGCGTCGTGTTCCCGCAGCAAATGCAGAACGCGTCCGACTGGACCACCGGGCTGTGGCAGTCGGTCGTCGGACTCGCGGCCGGCGGCGGCGGCCTTTACGCGGTGCGGTGGTTTGGCAACCTGCTTTTCGGGCGCAAAGTCCACGAATTTGAAAAAGCCGTCTCGCTGGTTCTGGACAAAGGCCGCGTGCGGCTTGACGACGGCGAAGAGCCGGCCGAGGAAGAAGACGTGAAAGAGGTGCTGACCTCCAGGCGCGACCGGGTGGAGTTTCAGGCCGACAGCGGACAGGTGGGCAGCCAGAACATCGCCGGCCTGACCGTGCGAATCACCGCAAGCGAACTGACCGTGGGCGGACAGCAATGGCCGCTCCGCGATGCGCCGCGGCTGGAAGCCACCGCGCACCAGATCGAGTTGCCCCGCGAGGCGATGGGACTGGGCGACGTGAAGTTGATGATGGCGATCGGCGCGTTCTTCGGCTGGGCGTCGGTTTTGTTCTCGCTCATTCTGTCCAGCCTGCTCGGCTCCATCGTCGGCCTGCTGTTGATCGCGTTCCGCGCCCACCAATGGGGCCGGCCGATTCCCTACGGGCCTTACATCGTGGCGGCGTCGTTCGTCTGGATTTTCTTTGGAACGGAATTGACGCGGTGGTGCTTGAACGTGCCCATCCGCTGAGCCAACGCGGCGGCTAGTGGCCCGGCGGCGGGCCGAAATTTTTCCCCATCGAGCGGACCAATGGGTGATCCGGATCGAGCCGCTTCGCCTCCTCGAACGCGCGTCGCGCGGCCTCCGGCTCCTTCAGGCTTAGCCGCACGAGCGCCAGTTTGACGAAATTCGCCGGGTCGCGCGGGAAAAGTTCGGTGGCGCGCGTGAGCAGCGGCGCCGCCGCGGCATAGTCGCCCTTCATCGCCAGCAGCGATCCCAATTCGCCGTTCAAATCGGCGTAATCCGGCATCAACTCATGGGCGCGCCGAAACGCAGCCACCGCCAGGTTGAGATCGCCGAGGTGGTGCGCCGCCAGACCCGCCTGCCGCCACGCCTCCATGCGGTCCGGTTCCGATTGGACGACGCGCATGAAACAACCGAGCGCACGCCGCTCGTCGCCCGCAGTCCGTGCGACCGATCCCTCGCGAAACAGCCAGTTCGCACAGGCCGGCTGCGCCACGCCAAACGCCAGCACCAACGCGCCCGCCGCGCCGGCCACCAGCCGTTCAACCGGATGCGCCGAAACCGCCCGCGCCGCAGCCGCGTCGCTGCTGCCGGCGCGGCTTGCACTCATGAGCCAGCCGGTCATCAACCAAAACAACATATCATTCGGCGGCATGAACAGATTGATGTCCACCAGGTTTTGCAACACCAGCACGCCCCACCCCATCGTCACGCCCATGGCCACTGGCCGCAGCGTCGCATCGCCGTGGCCAATTGCCCGGCGCGCGGACATCGCTGTGACCGTGAGCAGCGCCAGAAAAGCCAGCACGCCCAGTGCGCCCGTTTCCACGGCGATTTCCAAAAACTCATTGTGCGCGTGATCCGTCGCCCGCGCGCACTTCGGCCGGTCAAAATACTCCGGCGGCCGGTGTGCGGGATAGACTCGCGCGAACGATCCCGGCCCGTGCCCGACCAGCGGCGCGTCGGAGACGGAGCGCGCGGAGCCGAGCCAGATCATCGGCCGCACGTCGGTGTTCCAGACATGTTTCGCAGCAACTTGCACCGGTGGCAGCAAGACCAAACCAACGGCCACGACAACCGCCGCGCCCGCCGGCAACCACCGCCGCGCCCCGTGCCATCGCATCAGTTGCCAGCCCGCCGCCACAAGGAGCAATGCGAGCGCCGCGCCGCGCGATTCGGAAACCATCATCGCCGCGAGCAGCAACGTCGCGTAGCTCGCCGCCACCCAACGCCCGATAAACCGCCGGTCGCTGCCCGACGACATCGCGCAGGCGACGCCGATTGGCAACGACATCGCGAGAAAGCACGCGGCGAAGTTGCGGTTGCCGGCCATGCCGACCGGTTCCACGCGCAAGACGGCCTGTAGCAGCATCACGGCGGCTTCGACGGCGGCGGCCAAGGCCCATGCGACGGCCACTGGCTTCAACCATCGCGCGCTCAAAAACTGCGCCGCGGCCAGACAGAGGAAAATGCCCGTGGCGGATCGGAGCAAAGCGTCAAGCTGCCCCGCCGAAGGTCCCGACGCCAACATAGAAACCACTTGCGAGACCAAAACGGCGAGCGGCGCCACAGCAAACCAGTTGATGTCGCTGGAAAATTGCAGTGGGTTCGTTCGTTGGAAAGCGACGCCAAGCAACAGCGCGGCGACCGCCAGCGCGGTCCAGGGAAAGTGAAAATCAAACCGCTGTGTCGCCCATTCACGCGGGAGGATCGCCAGGGGATAACCCAGCAGCGGCAAAACGACAGCGAGGAGAACAAAAACAATAACAACGAGCGGCCAGCGCAAGCCACGAGGGTCAGCAGGCTGGCTCACACGCGATCAGTTCGTCGCCGAGTCGCCTTGGGGTGCGGCGGCGTTGGCGGGATCCACCACCTTGCCCTTTTCCACCGCTTTCATCATCGGAATGTTCTTCTTCCACGAACCATCCGATGCTGCTTGAATAAAGATGGCGTGGCCGTCGCGGTAAACAACGTTTCCACCATCAATGCCGTGATTGCTGCCAAGACCGGCCCTGGCAAACTTCTGACTGGTAACGCCGGTGCTGGCAAGCTGGTCGCAGGCCAGGGGCGAATCCACAGTGTTCGCTGCTCCGAGACCGAACGCATACGCATAACAATTCTCGCCCGTCTTCAGCGTCTCCGTGCGCGTCATGCCCGTGGGATTTGTGTCAATCCTGCCGTCGGCCTTGTAGCCGCGGGGTTGCGCGCTCTTGCAAACGAAAATGGTTTCCGCCTGGCCCGTCAGCCAGCGCGGGAAAAGCAGGCCGAAGTGTTTGTTGGCGTTGTCGCCCTGGTTGTTGGTATAGGGATAGGTGTTATCGTTGTCGTTGTAATAAGCCTCACAAGCGAGGTAGACCTGCTTGAGATTTTGCGCGCACGCCATGCGGTTGGTTTTTTCAATGGCGGTTTTCATCGCGGGAAACACCATGGCTGCCAGGATGCCGATGATGGTGATGACGACGAGCAGTTCCACGAGCGTGAACCCTCGCGATGTTGGGCGCTGTGTAATGGATCGCATGTTCAAAATTCTTTCTTCTTTGCTGATGCTCTGCGCATTTCCAAACTCGGTGGCACTTTAACGGAGTGGCGCGACAATGACAACACCGAAATTCCATTAGGCGGCGCCTCGCTAGCCGCGCCCGCCGCTTGGGCGCTTGGTGGGTGCTGTATCCGTTCGCTGTAGCAGCGGTCTCTGACAGTCGAAATCTGCTCGGAATGAACGGACGGCGGTCATCCCCGAGAGTTTTCGGGATGCAGACCGCCGCTTGTTCTCGAAATGACCCACTACCGCCTTGTGGTTCGGGTTGACCGGCAGGCCGCGAAGCTGGCAGACTCGGAGATATCAACGTGAGCAAGCCATTTTACATCACAACGCCGATTTATTACGTCAACGACCGGCCGCACATCGGCCACGCCTACTGCACGATCGTGGCCGACGTGGTCGCGCGGTCGCGGCGATTGATGGGCGAGGAGGTGTTTTTCCTGACCGGCCTCGACGAGCACGGCCAGAAAGTGCAGCAGGCCGCGCAGGCCAAGGGCGTGACGCCGCAGCAGTTTTGCGACGAGATGGCGCCGCACTGGGAGCAGCTCTGGCCGAAGCTGTTGATCTCCAACAACGACCTCATCCGCACGACGCAGCCGCGGCACAAGCTCGTGGTGCAGTCCATTCTCCAGAAGCTCTACGACGCCGGCGAGATTTACGCCAGCGAATACGAGGGCTGGTATTCGACGCGGGCCGAGCAGTTCCTGACGGAGAAGGAAATGGGGCCGGACGGCAAATTCCCGGCGGAATACGGCGAGGTGGCGCGGCTGAAGGAGAAAAATTATTTTTTCAAGATGGGCAAGTACCAGGACTGGCTCATCGGTTACATCCGCGACAATCCCGGTTTCGTTTACCCCGACTATCGCCGCAACGAAATCCTCGGCTTCCTGCAAAAGCCGCTCGGCGATCTCTGCATCTCCCGGCCGGTGTCGCGGCTGGCGTGGGGCATTCCGCTGCCGTTCGACGCGGGCTACGTCACCTACGTCTGGTTCGACGCCCTGGTGAACTACGTGACGGCAGCGGGCTACGGGTCGCCGGCGTTCGAGCGGAACTGGCCCGCCGACATCCACCTCATCGGCAAGGAAATCCTGCTGTTCCACGCCGGCTACTGGCCGATCATGCTCAAGGCCGCCGGCCTTCCGCTGCCGAAACAAATCGTCGCGCACGGCTGGTGGACGCGCGATGGCCAGAAGATGAGCAAGAGTGTCGGCAACGTCGTGGACCCGGTGGCGGTGGTGGAAGCCTGGGGAGCGGACGCGCTGCGCTATTATTTATTGCGCGAGCTGCCCGTCGGCTCCGACGGCGACTGGAGCGACGCGAATTTCAAACTTCGCTACAATAGCGAACTCGCAAATGGTATCGGCAACCTGCTTAACCGCACTCTCTCAATGATCAACCGTTACTGCGACGGTGTCGTACCGCAGCCGACCGCACCGGAACCGGTTGACGATCAACTGAGAGATGCTGCGATGACCGTGGTGAATGATTATCCGAAGTATTTGATGAATATGGAAGTGCATCAAATTCTTTCCGACATTTCGCTATTGTTGATTCGTCGGGGCAATCTCTACGTGCAGGAGTGTGCGCCTTGGGAACTGGCAAAGGACCAAGCAAAACGGGCGAGGCTAAACACCGTGCTCTACAATCTTGCCGAATGCTGTCGTTTCATTTCAGTCCTGCTGACGCCGTTCATTCCAACAACTGCCGAAAAAATCCGGCTCCAACTCGGTCTGGGCAACAATCCGGCGTCTTTTGCCGACGTCCAGCGATGGGGTGGAATCGAACACAGCCGCCCCATCGGCGAAGTGACCCAGTTGTTTCCAAAAAAACAGTAGCCGAATCTATGCGAACCCACCTTCTGTGCGCGGTCGCCATCGCCGCGGTCATCGCCGTCACTGCAACAAGCTGTGCCAAGAAAGACACTGTCGGCCCCACGTTCGTTTATGCGAGCGCCACCGACGCGCAAAAGCTTGATCCGGCGGCCGCGGACGATGCCGGGAGCGTGAAGGTGCTTGTCAATATTTGCGAAGGGCTGGTGCGCTTCAAAAGCGGCACGACGCACGTCGAGCCGTGCCTCGCGGAAACGTGGACCCTCAGTTCCGATGGCCGGACATGCATCTTCGCGTTGCGCGACGGCGTGAAGTTCCACGACGGCACACCGCTGAACGTATCCGCCGTCGTGTGGAACTTCCAGCGCCCCGCGGACACCCATACGCCGGGCCGTTCCGCCAGCGCCGGTTTCGCCCGATGGACCGCGTTTTGCCGCAATATCGAGAGCGTGCGCGCGCTGGACGAACAGCGGCTGGAAATCCGCCTGAAGGAACCAAGCGCGGCGTTGTTGTCGGACCTGGCGATGCCGTTTGCGTCTCTCATCAGCCCGCGCTCGCCCGCCGACTACGGCGAAGGCTTGCCGCGTCATCCGGTCGGCACGGGACCGTTCAAATTTCAAGAGTGGCTGCCGAACGACAGGATCGTGCTCGAAGCCAACGCGGAATATTGGGGCCGGAAACCGAAGCCCGGCCACATCGTGTTCAAGACGGTGCCGGACAGCCGCGCGCGGCTCAACCAGCTCCAGACCGGCCAGGCTCATGCGACGGACGGCCTCGACCCGAACGATCTTGCCGCCGCGCGCACCGACCGGAATCTCCGGGTGATCGAGACGCCCGGCATCAACCTGGCCTGCCTCGCCTTCAACTGTCGCAAACCGCCGATGAACCGGCTGGAGTTCCGTCAGGCCGTGGCGATGGCCATTCAGAAGGCGCCCATCATCGAGGCGGTCTATCATGGCGAGGCGGTCGCGGCGACTTGTCCGCTGCCTCCGGCGTTGCGCGCCCCGGCGACGAAGGTCGAAGACTGGCCGCACGACGTGGAACGCGCGCGCACCCAGATCGCACAACTTCAAATCGTGGTGAAGCCCATCACGATTTCCACCAACGACGCGTTTGGTCTGCCGATCACCATCACCACCAACGTCATCGAGCGCGTCGAACTGCCGGCGTTGAAACTTCACGTCGCGACCGCGCCCCAGCCGTATCTGCCCGACCCGATGCGCGCCGCCGGGTTGATCAAGGCCAATCTCGAATCCATCGGCTTGAAAATTCAGATCGTCGCGAACGACTGGAACGCGCACCTCGCCGCCATTCGCAACGGCGAATACGACCTCGCGTTGCACGGCAAAATCAGCGGCAACGGCGATCCTGATGACTTCCTCAGCATCCTGGATCCGGCAGCGGCGCACAGCGACCTGCCGGTCAACATTTCCTTCCTGGAAGACGACAACCTCGCCGCGGCGCTCAAGGCCGCCCGCGGGCAACCCAATCCCGCCAAGCGCGCGGAAGTTTACGCCCGCGTGCTGGCCCTGGCGCGCGAACATCTGCCCATCGTCCCCCTCGCGTTCGCCAACGACATCGTCGTGCTGCGCTCCAACGTGAGCGGCTTCACGCCGCAACCCACGCTCGGCGCGCGGCTGGAACAAGTGTCGGTGAAGTGACCCGGCAACAGGCGGGCGGCTGAACGGCCCCGACGTCCGTCCCAACACGTGCTGGCAAAATCCGCCGGATGAGGATTAACATAGCGCGCATGCGTCAACCAAACAGGAGCAACCCGATGAAATGGTTCCGCGTTCTTCCAGTCCTCGCACTTCTTCTCGCCGCGCAGGCGGACGACACCCTGCCGGCCCGGCCGCTGAAGCATTCCGATGTCGTGTTCATGGGCGCGTCGGACAAGGCGGCTTACGAGGCTTACGCGGCGACGGTGGTGGACTGGGGCGGTCACGCGCACGGCGACAACGACAAGGCAAAAGCGGAATTCCGCGCGCGTGTGAAACTGGCGCAAGACCTCGGCATTCAATACAATGCCGGCATCGGCATGCTCACCGAGTTTGCCGGCATGATCAAGAGTTGCCCCGACTACGAGCACGCCATCTGCCGCACCCTGGACGGCCAGCCAATCATGGTGCCGTGGCTTTGGGACCAGAAGGTGGACGGCCAGACCGGCAGGAACTTCTGGTTCTGCAGCAACAGCCCGCTCTACCAGCGCTACCTGCGCGACCTGACCGCGCGCGCGATGGCCGGCGAGCCGGACGGTTATCACATTGACGACTTCGGCGGCACCACCGGTGCAATGTGGAACGGCGGCTGTTTTTGCGAGACGTGCATGCCGATGTTTCGCGACTACCTGAAACAGCACGTCGCACCGGAGAAGCTGCGCGCGCTGGGCATCGAGTCGCTGGACGGTTTCGACTACGGGAAGTGGCTGCTCGCCAAACACGTGAAGGACGGCACGGAGTTCTTGAAAAAACGATACTCCCTGCCGCTTCACGACGAGTTCCAGGTTTTTCAGGCGCTGGCGGCCGGCAAGGTCGTGCGCGACCTTCAGGATTACGCCGCGAAGCTGCGCGGCAAACCGCTCGCGCGCAGCGTCAACGGCACGCCGCCAAGCTCGCAGGCGTTCGTGGTCCGGCCGCACGTGGACCACTACTCCTGCGAGATCGGCATGGGCGCGCCGGGCAACGAGTGGGGTGACGTTCCGGCGAAAGCACTGACGACCTCCGCGGCGTTTGTTTACAAATGCGCCGACATGGGCCGCCGCACCCTCGCCTGCACCGCCGGTGGCAGCAGCTTCGCCTATGTCAACGAGAAGAATGCCGTCAACCTGTGCCGCTACTGGGTCGCCGAGTCCTACGCGTTCGGCCATTGCTTCATGGCGCCGAGCCAGCACCAGTGGTGTTATACGAAGGACAAAGGCACGCACTGGTATCACGCGAAGCCGGAGGACTACGCCGATCTCTACCAGTTCGTGCGCAAGAACGCGGCATTGTTCGACGGTTATGAGCCGGTGGCGCAAGTCGGCGTCGTTTTCAGCGACGCCGCATGGCGCAAAAATAAAAAGGATCCGCGAGCGGCGGCGGAGGCGCTACTGGAGGCCAATGTCCCATTCGCGCTCGTCGCGGCGGGCGACGAATTGCTCGACTTGCGGCTCAACAAGACCGAACTGGCGGCGTTTGAAAAAATCGTCGTGGCCGCCGATCCGATGCTGGACACGGCCCAGCAAAAGGCCCTTGATCAAGTGCCGCGGCAAAAAACGGTGATGGGAAAAACCGCCGGGGCGATCCTCGACGGAATCACGTCGTGCCTCGCCGTCGAAAACGCGAAGAACGTCTGGGCGTTGCCGCGCCGGATTCCGCACCGCGCGAACGCGCCGCTCATTGTCCATCTGCTGAACCGCAATTACGATTTCGCCGCCGACCGGACCCTGCCGCAACAAAACCTCGTCTTGCGCCTTCGCAAATCGTTGCTCGGCGACAAGCGCCCGGCGCAATGCACGGTTTTCGCATCGGGAAGCGAACCGGTCTCGTTGGCCGTGGAGCCGGACGGCGACGGCGCACAAATCAAGATTCCCGAAATAAAACTTTGGACCGTCCTGCGGCTGGAATAAGCGCCGGTGAAATGAGTCGGCGGCGGATGAAAACCAAACGGCGTCCATAACCGTCCGGCTGATTTCCCCCGCCCCACCGAATCCTCACTGCCGTTTGCTCAACACCATCGTCGAGCCGGAGCGCTGCATGTCCAACTGGCTGAGAAACGTCATCCCGATCAGCGGTTGCCTCAATCGCTCCGCCCCTCCTTCGACCACCGATCCGGGCACATTGTGCAACATGATGTTCCCCACCTGCACCGAAGCCAGCGTGACGTGCCAGCACCAAATATCGCCGTTGGCGGTGCTGTGTTTGAATCGCTTTCCACGGGCGTAATCAATTCCCATACGTTTCGCATCCGCGCTGTTGATAGCGACATCGCTCGCGCCGGTATCCACCATCGCCCGGGTCGGCACGCCGTTGATCTGCGCGGTGGTGAGGTATTGCCCATGGCGGTCGGCTTCGATGGAGACTGACGCGCCCACCACCTGTCCCTTTCGCAGCGTGAAGTGTTTGCCATCCACCTCGATTTCGGCCGTATCCGCAGTCGCCGAAATCAGGTGCACGCCATCCGGGGAAGTCTGGCCGGCGTGCATCCGGCGTAGAACCACGCCATTGATCATCAGATCGGCGTGGTCGGGCGCAAGAGACAGCACCGACACGGTCGTGTCCGCGAGACACGACCATGCGGACAAAAGACAGATTCCGGCCATGATCAGCCCGCGCGCCCATGATCGGACAGGACACAAGAAAAGAACGAAGGATAAGAACGTGGGTTTGCGCGGGCCGGAGGAAAATCGCTGGCGCTTCATAATGTGCTCGAACTTCTATAACAGCCTAGCACCCCGGCACCCAAAATCAACGGAGGAAACGATCTCGTAGCCGGCAAAGCTTGTTCCCACAAGCGATGTCAAGCCCTGCTCCTCACCCAACAGCCTGTCCGAACGTCCTCCCGCATCCTATCAGCCCGACGGTGCGGGCACAAACACGAAACTTTCCGGGTAGTGTCCTAATTTGAGAAGAATTCTTGGCCGACGTTGGTGACCCGCCTTTAGAGAAGCCGTTGAAAAAGGCTGTGCAATGCAGATTCCGCTGTAGGCCGACTCTGCGAGTCGGCGGTTTTCATCATGATTACGCCGGCTCGCAGAACCGGCCTATACAATCGCGTCTGCCGGTTCTGTTTTTCAACGGAATCTATAGGACCCCTTTTTCGTTTTCGGTTGAAGCGGGCGAGATTTGAGGTCCGGACGGACTCAATTAGTGTGAGCTGGCATTGCCAGATGAGTCCGTAGCGATAATGGTCACATTCCCGCCGCCCACGCCAGTTGCCTCGCCGGTGAGGTCGTCAATGGTTACTATATCCGGGTCGGATGATATCCAAGTGTAGGGGGGCGTGCCGCCCAACGCCGTAAATTTGGTGGGAAAACCGACACAAAACTTGTCGGGCCCAATAACGGTGACTTCCGCGCGCGATGAACTGTTGGTTGACGGCGGCGAACTGTTCACCGAACTCGACGACGTTGAGGCACTCGCATCCCCCAGCTTGCCCAACGCCCAGGCCGCCCGCCAGCGAACCTGCCGATTCTCATCCTTCAAGCAGGCGATCAACGGCTCGACGGCCCGACGGTCTCCCAGCTTGCCCAGCGACCAGACGACATCGTCACGCCCCGGCCATGATTCATCCTTCAAGCAGACGATCAGCGGCTCGACGGCCCGCACATCCCCCAAATCGCCCAACGCCAAGGCCGCCGGCCAGGGGCAGCGCTTGTTCCGATCCGAACCGTTCAAGCAAGCCACCAGCGGCTCCAAGGCACGTTTGTCCTTCACCAAACCCAGCGCATGGGCGGCCATTCTCCGCACGATCCAATCGGGGTCTTTCAAACAAGCAATTAACGGCTTGACCGCCCGCTCGTTTCCCGGTTTGCCCAGCGCCGCGGCGGCGCCCGCGCGAACCCGCGGGTCCCGGTCTTTCAAGCAGCCAATCAGCCGTTCCACGACCCGTGCATTTTTTATTCTCCTCAACGCCGAGGCGGCATGGCTGCGGATGTCTATGGAATTATCCTTCAAGCAGGCAATCAACCTCTCGACGGCCGGGTTGCCCAACTTGCCCACCACCTCTTTGGCCTTAATGCCAACCATCGCCTCCTTATCAGTAAAACAGGCGATCAGCGGTTCAATGGCTCGCTCGCTCCCCAAATCGCCCAGCGCCTCGACGGCGCTCCCGCGCACCGTCGCATTGGCATCCTTCAGGCTGGCGATTAACAACTCGACAATGTTCCCGTCTTTCACCTTCCCCATCATATTGGCGCCATTTAGCGCTGGAGCTGTGGCCAAATAAGCCGCTTCCTTCAACCAAATGTCCTCTGAATGACGGTATTCCTCAAGACGTTTCTTCGTGGACTCCGACAGGCGGAACTCGCGAGCGATCACTGCATCTTGCGCGCTTTCATGACCTTCGCAGATCTGACCTTTCTTAGGACCGTTTCCCCAAATGGCGGGTTGATCCGGGTCTGTATGAGATCCCGCCGCGTAGGTGAGCGCCGCCAGGCGCAACACGATGCTGGGGGACTCCAAAAGCGATTTCCATTCCGCGACTGTCTTGGCCGGCAGGCTCCCGCCAAAAGTGTCACCCGGCAACTCATAATCGTTTCTTTTCAACACACCGAGGCTGTTCTCCATGCGAATGAAATACAAAGTATCGTTGACGATTGCGAAATACTGTTTGGCGATGTCCCAGACTTGCGATCTGACAGGATCCGTCTCAATCGTGATGCACTGCGCTTGAAGCCGTTCATGGAACGAGATGCTGGCTGATTTAAGATCAATGCGAGAGCCCGTGGAGAAAGTCCACCTTCCGAGGACTTCACCAGCGGATGACAAGAGAACAATCGAAGCCTCGGAATCGCCGGGACACATAACCAAGCGCTTCCCTGAAAACACAATGTATCGCGCCTCCTTCTTCTGATTCGTGAACATCCAGACATGCCACGGCTTCATCTCGAAAATGTCGGCGAACTTGTCGCCGCTCATAAGGAAGCCCGATGCGTTGTGTTTTTTGACCTTGGTGATCGAACTCAAGGTGTCGGCGTGGTCGGCTTGTAGTTGCTCCGCATTCTTGCCAACCATCTGTTGAAGTTCTTTCGGCGAAAACTTCTCCGCCTCCATCGCCGTCCCGCCCGCATCGAGCAGCACAACCACTGCCACCACCAGCAGCAAGATTCGACTGACCGTCTTCATGATTCCCTCCCTTTGACGTTACCCGCATTGCTCGCGCAGTCAACGCCTCCAACCCATCGTTGCATCCGGCCTCTCATGGCTCTCCTTGAACTGGGCCGGAGCATACGCTTTGGGGGTGGGGATGCGAGAGCAAAAACAACCCACGCAACCAACTGAGGTCTTCAGCAATTACTTCAAATTTTCCGCCCAAAACACCCGTAGTCGCTAGATCAGCGAAGCTGGTCGGCTGTGAAGACATCGGGGAAGTCACTCAGAACGCAAACGCGACGGCGGCGAAGAAGCCCGCTGTGGGGTGCGTTCGGAGTCCCGGCTTCAGGCGGTCCGCAGGCGCGTAACTACAAAAGCGTCGCTCGAAAACACATGAACCGCCTGAAGAAGCTGTGTGATTAATGCTCTGGCCATTCGTTAGCTCCGTAGGAGCGTCCTGTTTATAGAACGAGATGTAAAAAGAACGCCAAGCTCCGTAGGAGCGGCATGGGGCTGCCGCAGAAGCGATGGACCCTGCACCTGTCGCTCCTACGGAGCTTCTGCCGTTGCCGAAACCGTTGCTATATACATGACGCTCCTACGGAGCTGGCGGCTTCGGAACCGTTTTCCACACGCTCTCTGAAGCCGGGACACCAACGGGCTGCATCCTGAAATTAGGACACTGCTGCTTTCCGCACACCTTATTTGTTCGAGGGTCAGGCTGGCGGAAAAACAACGAGGACCACGCCGGCTCTTGCCGTGCATGGCCCTCGTCAGGAATCCGAATGGTGCCGCGCCCGCAGACCAAGATAACCGGTGAATTCCACCGGTCATGGCCGCTTCCACCGCGCCGCCCCGACGATTCGTCCGGCCCGCAGGCCGAAGAACGCCGTCAAGATTCGGGAACGAAAAAGCGCTGACGATTACTTCTTCTTGCTGGTGAACTTGCCATCTTCCCAACTGTGGCAGTTCTTGCACTCGTCCACCTTATGCTTCTTGAGCATCTCGGCGGCCTTCGCGTTGACGTTGTCCTTCTTGGCCGGTTTTCCCTCGTGGCAAACCTTGCAGGAGGCGCCCTTCACAAAGCTGGGCTTGGCATTGACGGAATTGCCCGCGACAAGCGCGAACACCGCAACGGCTACGCTCACAACAACCAACTTCAAGCTTCTATTCATCATTCTCTCGTTCCTCGTTTGTTTGGGATTCTCGTTCGTTATCCCTGTCCGCGGATTTCACAACAACGGACGCGCCGAGTCGAGAGAAAAAATAGTTCCGAACCCGGGTGTGGAAAGCGCTTGAACCCGAAATCACACGGAGATCCAGTCCGCCCGCTCAACGCGCCGGCGTAAATGCCTGAACACCCCCCTTGGAACCCGCCGGCCCTCCGACCCCCGCCTTTTTGAAAATAACAGAGAATTTCACTTGACGTGGTAATAAATTCTCTATAACTTGCGGCCAGCATGGGAACATGCAGGGCGGCGGCAGGGGCCATTGAAAAACAGAAGACAGTCACGAGGAAAGGGAATGCCAAAACATTGACGCTGAAACAAACCGAGGCCAACCGCCGCAACGCCCTCCAATCCACCGGGCCGGAGGGCAAGGCCCGAGCCAGCCTGAACGCCGGCCAACACGGCCTGCTGTCGGGTGTAGCGGTCCTACGGGCTGCATTACAGGGAATCGCTTTGCCGGTTCCGGGAGTTCCGCAATCGCTGCCGGCGCCATCTGGCGCCGACCGGTCCGCTGGAGGTGTCGCACCCATGCTGGGGCGGTCGCCGCGAGGCCGAAATCACATAGGTCCTTTTTTCAAAACGAACCCATATGAGGGTGGCTTCAAAAACATGAAAACGCCGTTTTCCCATGGAAATCCGGAGTTTTCGATTCCGGGAGTGTGGAAATCAACAACCTGTTTTTGCGAAACGAAGCCAAATGAAAGGGACCCCTCTGGCGCCGGCCGGTCCGCTGGAGCTGTCGCACCCATGCTGGGGCGGTCGCCGCGAGGCCGAAATCACATAGGCCCTTTTTTCAAAACGAACCCAAATGAAGGTGGCTTCAAAAACATGAAAACACCGTTTTCCTACGGAAATCCGGGTTTTTCGATTCCAAGGGCGTGGGAATCAACAACCTGTTTTTGCGAAACGAAGCCAAATGAAAGGGACCCGTTTCGCCGCCTATCGGGCAGCTTCCCGGTCGGCGGCAACCGCGCACCCGGAGAGCCTTGCCGCGTTTCACGCGGTCGCGCTTCACCCCATGCCGGTCGCGATGCCGCTGTGGCGCGCCGGGGCCGGGCGTGACAAGGCTTTGACAAAGGCGGCGGCTTTTGAATACTCTGGCTCCGACCGGCGAGAACGCGCGACGCGGACGAACGAAAGTGCTGAGAATGCCATGAAAAGATCCATTGTATTGCCCTGTCTCCTGCTGGCGACTGCCGCCATGTTTTGCCCCTCCTGCGGCACCGCGCCAGCCCAGGGCGCGGAGGAAAAACGCGTGCTGCTTTACACCCGCAACGGCCTGACGCTCGCCGGCAAGAAGGGCTTCGTCCACGACAACATCGCCGCCAGCGTCGAAGCCATCAAGAAGCTCGGCGAGGAGAACGGCTTCGCCGTGGACGTGTCCGACGATCCGAAGAGCTTCACCGACGAGAACCTGAAGAAATACAAGGCGCTGGTGTTCTCCAACACGAACAACGAGGTTTTCGACACGGAGGAACAGAAGAAGGCGTTGCAGAACTACGTCCATGCGGGCGGCGGCATTGCCGGCATCCATTCGGCGTGCGCGATGATGCGGAACTGGCCGTGGATGTGGCAGTTGATGGGCGGCACGTTCGAGTATCATCCGAAGTTCCAGCCATTCACAATCAAGGTCGTGGATAGGAAGCATCCCTCGACGGCGCACCTCGGTGAAACGTGGGAGTGGCAGGATGAGTTCTATTTCCTGAAGGAAATGCCAAAGGACCTGCACATCCTGCTGGAAGGCGACCTGACCAAGCTCGACGACAAGCGCAAGCCGCAGGACGAGAAGACGCGGCCGCTGGCGTGGTGCCATGAGTTTGAGGGCGGGCGCGTCTGGTTTACGGCGCTCGGCCACAAGAAAGAGGCTTACGCCGACCCCGTTTTTCTGAAGCACATCCTAGGCGGCATTCAGTGGGCCATGGGCGACAAGAAGTAAACCGCAGTCATCGGAGCCAATATCATGCAAGCATCCCGCCGTGATTTCCTGAAAGCCTCGCTGGCCGGCGCCGGCGCACTGGCGTTTCCGAACCTCATCCCCGCGCGCGTCCTGGGCGACGACGCGCCGAGCAAGAAGATCAACATCCTCCAGATCGGCTGCGGCCGCATCGGGCGCAGCATGGATATGCCCGGCATCCTGAAGCAGAACGCCGCGCGCATGATCGCGGTGTGCGACCTCGATTCCATCCGCGTGAAGGATGCCAAGCAATACGTCGAGGAGACTTACGCCAAGAAGAACATCACGCTCGATGTCGCCACCTACGGCGATTACCGCGAGGCGTTGCAGCGCAAGGACATTGACGCCGTCGCCATCAGCCTGCCCGATCACTGGCACGCGCAGCCGGTCATCGAGGCCGTACTCGCCGGCAAGGACATCTACGTCCAGAAGCCGCTGGCCATGACGCTCGTCGAGGGCCGCGCCGTCAGCGACATCGTCCGCAAACACAAGCGCGCGTTCCAGATCGGCAGCCAGCAGCGCTCCGCGGCGAATTTCCGCACCGCGTGCGAAATGGCGCGCAACGGCCGCATCGGCAAGCTCCACACCGTCAAGGTCGGCCTGCCCACCGATCCCAGCGGCGGCAGCACGGCCGTGATGCCTGTTCCCTCCAATCTCAACTACGACATGTGGCTCGGCCCGACGCCGCTCGCCCCCTACAACGAGGACCGGGTTCACTCGCAAAACGCCAATTCAAAGAAACGCTACGCGGACCGCCCCGGCTGGCTGCGGATTGATTCCTACTGCCTCGGCATGATCACCGGCTGGGGCGCGCATCACGTGGACATCGCGCATTGGGGCATGGGCACCGAGCTCACCGGGCCGATCTCCGTCGAGGGCAAGGCGGAGTTTCCGAAGGAGGGCCTCTGGAACGTCCACGGGCCGTATCACATCGAGATGCAATACGCCAACGGCGCCACGGTGATCATTGACAACACCTTCCCGACCGGCGTCCGCTTCGAAGGCTCCGACGGCTGGATCTTCGTCACGCGCGGCCCGGAGAAAGTCACCGCCAGCGATCCGGCGTCGAAGAAAGCCCTCAGCAAGTCGCTCGACGCCAGCAACCCGGACATTCTCAAGACGCCACTTGGCAAGAATGAGATTCATTTCCATATGAGCCCGAAGAACGACCATCATCTCGACTGGGTCACCAGCATGATCACGCGCAAGCCGGGCGCCACGTCGCCGGAGCAGGCGCACCGCTCCAACAGCGCTTGCATCGTCGGCTGGATCGCGATGAAGCTCGGCCGCAAGCTCCAGTGGGACCCGAAGGCCGAGCAGTTTGTCGGCGACGATGCCGCCAACGCCTTGCTCTCCCGCGCCGAACGTGCCCCTTACGGTGCCATGTCATTCCTCAAGAAGAACGCCTGATGAAAACCGCACTCGCCCTCACCGCCGCCATTGCCCTCTGCTCCATGACCACCACCGCTGCCGAAAGCGAACTTCGCTGGATCACGCTCGATCCCGGCCATTTCCATGCCGCGCTGGTGCAGAAGTTCATGTATCCGCAGGTGGACCCGGTCGTTCACGTCTATGCGCCCGAAGGCCCCGACGTCGGCCTCCACCTCAAGCGCATCGAGGGCTTCAACACCCGCGCCGAGAACCCGACTCATTGGCAGGAGAAGGTCTATACCGGTCCCGACTTCCTGGAGCGCATGATCAAGGAGCGCGCCGGCAATGTTGTCGTCATCTCCGGCAACAACCGCAAAAAGACCGACTACATCTACAAATCGCTCGACGCTGGCTTCAACGTCTTCGCCGACAAACCGATGGCCATCACGCCGCAGGCGTTCCCGCTCCTGCGCAAGGCCTTCGATCTCGCCGCGCAGAAGAAAGTCCTGCTCCGCGACATCATGACCGAGCGCTACGAAATCACCGCCATCCTCCTGCGCGAGCTGGTCAACGCGCCCACGGTGTTTGGCGCGCTCGAAAAAGGCACGCCGCAGCAGCCCGCCGTCGAGATGGAGAGCGTCCACTACTTCTTCAAGGAAGTCGCCGGCAAGCCGCTCACGCGCCCGCCATGGTTCTACGACACGCGCCAGCAGGGCGAGGCCATCCCCGACGTCGGCACGCACCTCGTGGACTTGGTCCAGTGGCAGTGCTTCCCCGAACAGACGCTCGACTGGAAGAAAGACATCAAGGTCCTCGCCGCGAAGCGCTGGCCAACGAAGATGACGCCGGAGCAGTTCAAGCGCTCCACCGGTCTCGACGTATATCCCGACTACCTCAAGAACGACGTCGGCCCCGACGGCGCGCTCAACGTCTTCCAGAACGGCGACGTGCTCTGGACCATCAAGGGCGTCCACGCCAAGGTCGCCGCGCTCTGGGGCTTCCAAGCGCCGCCGGGAACCGGGGACACCCATTATCAGATCGTCCGCGGCAGCAAAGCCAACATCGTCATCAGGCAGGGCAAGGAGCAGAACTACAAGGTCGCGCTCTACGTCGAGAACAAGTCCGGCGCTTCCGCCGATGAATTCGACAAGACCCTCCATGCCGCCGTCGAGCAGATCGCAATCAAGTGGACCGGCGTGGACGTCAAGAAAGCCGGCGAGTGCTGGCAGATCGTGGTCCCGGAGAAATACCACGTCGGCCACGAAGCCCACTTCGCGCAGGTGGCGGAGAAATATCTGAAGTACCTGGCCGAGGGCAAAATGCCCGCGTGGGAAGTCCCCAACATGACCGCCAAGTATTTCGTCACCACCGAAGCCTTCCGCCTCAGCCACGCGAAGAAGTAGACAAGGCATCCTGCCGGTCCCAATCTGCGGGGAACGGATGTCCACATCCGTTCGCAACGAGCTTGGCAGCCCGTTCTACTCGCGGCTTCCTGCCCGTTCAACGGGCTCGTCGCGCTTTTTTGGGGCTTGTCTTGCCGTCAAAAAACGGCATAGTTCATGTGGTTTTCTGGGAAAAATTATGCCAATAGACATCAAGAAGCTGGTCGCTGAACGGTTGGGCGAAAACTACGCCCTGCACGAACGTTATGTGAACTCGACGCTCGTGAAGGTGCTGCGGACGATTGGTCTCGACAAGGTTTACGCAAAGGCCAAAGGCCAATACCTCTGGGACAAGGAAGGCAATCGTTATCTCGATTACCTCAGCGGCTACGGCGTGTTCAACATCGGGCGAAATCATCCCGCCGTGCAACAGGCCATCCGCGACGTGCTCGACCTCGACCTGCCGAACATGGTCCAGTTGGACTGCGCGTTTCTCAGCGGCGTGCTGGCGGAGGAACTGGTCAAACACTGCCCGCCGCACTTGAACGCCGTGTTCTTCTGCAACAGCGGCACCGAGGCGGTGGAAGGCGCTTTGAAGTTCGCCAAAGGCGCCACCGGCCGGCCGCGGATCGTTTATTTCGACAACGCCTTCCACGGTCTCACGCTCGGCTCACTCAGCATCAACGGCGCCGACAGCTTCCGCGAAGGGTTCGAGCCGCTGCTGCCGGGCAGCGAGAGGATCAAGATGAACGACATCGGCGCGCTGGAGCGGCTTCTGGCCAAGCGCGACGTGGCGGCGTTTATCTTCGAGTCCTGCCAGGGCAAGATGCTGGACGTGCCGACGGACGATTTCCTGCCGAAGGCGCAGGCGCTCTGCCGCCAATACGGCACGCTGCTCATCAGCGACGAAGTCCAGACCGGCTTCGGGCGCACCGGCAAGATGTTCGGCTTTCAACACTGGAACCTGGAGCCGGACATCATCACGCTGGCAAAGGCGATCAGCGGCGGTTACGTGCCGTGCGGCGCGTTCGTCACGCGGCGCGAAATCCATCAGAAGATTTACTCGCGCCTCGACCGCTGCGTGGTGCATTCGACGACCTTTGGCCGCAACAATCTCGCCATGGCCGCGGGATTGGCGACGCTGCGCGTGCTGGACGATGAGAACCTCGTGGAGCGCGGCGCGAAGCTCTCGGAGTTCCTGTTTGCCGAGCTGAACAAGCTCAAGGAAAAGCACGATATAATCAAGGAAGTGCGGGGCAAGGGCCTGATGATCGGCGTCGAGTTCCAGGAACCGCGCGGATTTCAAACAAAGATGGCGTGGAAGACAATTCACGCGGCCGACAAATCCATGTTCCCGCAGATCATCGTCAGCAACCTGCTGAAGAAGCATCGTGTCCTGGCGCAGGTCGCCGCCCACAATCACGACATCATCAAAATCCTGCCGTCGCTGATGAGCACGGAGGAAGACGCCCGCTATTTTGTCAGCGCGCTCGACGATGTGCTCGGCGAATGCAACCGCGCCATCGGTCCGATGTTGGAATTCGGCCTCGGTCTCGCCAAAGCCGCGATGGCCGCCAAGAACGCGCCGGCGTGAAGCGGACGCGATAGTTTGAGTCGAGAGTCTAGATGTAGAACATTCCCCCGCCCTGCTCCGAAGCGGACACGAGGTCCTCGAACGTCACGCTGTCCGCGATTTGTTCGGCGGAGTGTTTGATCTTTCGCCACACTTCCTTCATGCCTTCGGGGCAGTTCGGATCGCCGAGACTCGGGATGTCCAACACATGACCCTGGACGGCGCGCACCACGTCGCCAAAACAAATCTTGCCGGGCGGTCGCGTCAGGCAGTAGCCGCCGTCTTTGCCGCGTTTGCTTTTCACGAAGCCGGCGCTTCGCAGCACGGTGAGAATCTGGACAAGGTAATTTTCAGGAATCCCCTGCGCCGCCGCCAGCGCCTGGACATGCACTGTCTGATCTTCGTCGTAATGCTGAGCCATCCACGCAATGGCGCGACAGGCATAGTCCGTTTTGATTGAAAGTTTCATGCGGAAGACGAATCTTTAGTAAATCACTCAGGATGGTTTTTAGTAGTCCCCACTTCGCAGAAAGTCAAGCTTTACACTCTACATCCGTCCGATTTTTCGCATCGGTAAAAATACTTTGCCGTCTCTTAAAATCGTATCATATCTATCAGCATTGCAATGCGTTACGATATTGACCGTTTCCAGATTATCATTGCAAAAAAGCGCCGCGATTCTTATGATAATCGTGTTTAACGAACTCACGGAAACATGGCTAACGACTCATCAGACATGACAACGCGGCTGCAGGAAAGCGCGCCGGCGCCGCAGGTTTACGACGCCTCGAAAATCGACAAACTCGAAGGTTTGGAGGCGGTCAGGAAGCGGCCCGGCATGTATATCGGCGATCCCGATGAGCACGGCCTGCATCAATGCGTCTGGGAAGTGCTGGATAACTCGATTGACGAACATCTGGCAGGCTTTTGCGACACGATCAAAGCGACCATCCACGCCGACGGCTCGATGACCGTCCAGGACAACGGCCGCGGCATTCCGGTGGACACGCATCCCAAGTGGAAGATGCCCGCAGTCGAACTGGTGCTGACGAATCTGCACGCGGGCGGCAAGTTTGGCCAGGGCGCCTATAAATACTCCGGCGGCCTGCACGGTGTCGGCGCCAAGTGCGTCAACGCGCTCGCGGAATGGTTCGAGGTTGAGATTTCCCGCGACCTCAAGGTGTACCACATGAAGTTCGAGCGGGGCAAAACGGTCTCGCCGCTGGAGGTCATCGGCAAATCCAAACACACCGGCACGAAGATCACGTTCAAACCGGATGCCGAGATTTTCCATGCGACCACGTCGTTCAAATACGACACGCTCGCGGCCCGCATGAGGGAGCTGGCGTTCCTGAACCCCGGTCTCGTAATCCTCCTCACCGACGAGCGCGACAACAAGACCGAGAGGCTTTTCTACAAAGGCGGCATTCCGGAATTCATCAAGGAACTCAACCGCGCCAAGGAAGTCGTCCACGCCAAGCCGGTCATCATCGCCAGACAGAAGGACGATGTGTTCGTGGACGTGGTGTTGCAATACAACGACGGCTACGCCGACAACATCCTCTGCTACGCCAACTCCATTTCCAACACCGACGGCGGCACGCACCTCTCCGGTTTCCGCACCGCGCTGACTCGCGCGATCAACCAATACGCGCGCGCCAACCAACTGGTGAAGGAAAAAGACCCGCCCATCTCCGGCGACGATGTGCGCGAAGGTCTCACCGCCGTGGTCAGCGTGCGGCTGCCGAACCCCCGCTTCGAGTCGCAGACCAAGGTCAAGCTGGTCAATACCGAGATCGAGGGCATCGTCTCCAGCGCGGCTTACGAAGGGCTGATGACGTTCTTCGAGGAGAATCCGCCGACCGCGCGCAAGGTGGTGGACAAGTCCCTCACCGCCGCGCGCGCCCGCGACGCTGCGCGCAGGGCCCGCGACGCCGTGCGCAAAAGCGCGATGACCGGCGGCGGTCTGCCGGGCAAGCTCGCCGACTGTTCCGAGCGTGACCCGGCGTTGTGCGAACTCTATCTGGTCGAGGGTGACTCGGCCGGCGGTTCCGCCCGCATGGGCCGCGACCGCAAGTTCCAGGCGATCCTGCCGTTGAAAGGCAAGATCATCAACGTCCAGAAGGCGCGCATCGACAAGGTCCTCGCCAACGACGAAATCCGGACGATGATCACCGCCATTGGCGCCGGCATCGGCGAGGGCGAGGGCGAAGGCGCGTTCGACATCGCCAAGCTGCGCTACCACCGTATCATCATCATGACCGATGCCGACGTGGACGGCTCGCACATCCGCACGTTGCTGTTGACGTTCTTCTACCGGCAAATGAAGGCGCTCATCGAGAAGGGCCACGTCTTCATCGCGCAGCCGCCGCTCTATAAAGTCAAACGCCGCAACCGCGAGGAATACGTGGACAGCACCGAGAAGCTCGACAAGATGCTCATCGAACTCGGCTGTGAAGACGTGAAACTCATCCACGGCAAGGACGAGAAAGAACTGGCCGGCTCGCAACTCCAGAGCCTGCTGGAAACACTCGTCGAACTCGACAAGCTCGCCGATGCGGTCAAGCGCCGTCGCGTGGACTTTCAGGCCTACCTGGAGGCGCGCGATCCGAAGACCGGCGCGCTGCCGCAATACGTCGCCCGCATCAAGAACAACGGCGATGAACACGTCGAGTTTCTCCGCGACGACAAGGCGCTGAAGAAGTTCAACGACGAACACGAAACAGAGGAAACCGACGACCTCCCCGAAACCGAGAATGGCAAAGCCGCCGCCGCCGCCGCGAAGCCGTTTGTGAAGACCTATGAGATGTACGAGGGCGTGGAAATCGCCAAGATGCTTGCCGCGCTGGCAAAGAAAGGGATTGATGTCGAGCGATACCTGCCGCCGCCGCGCGACGAAAACCCCAACGCCAAGCCCAAACCGCTCTTCGAGGTTGTCGAGGGCGAGAACCGCACCCCGCTGTTCTCGGTCAGCGAAATCCTGCCGCGGGTCAAGGAAAACGGCAAACGCGGCATGACCATCCAGCGGTACAAAGGCCTCGGCGAAATGGACCCGGAGCAACTTTGGGAAACCACCATGGACCCGGCCCGGCGCAAGCTGGTCAAGGTCGTGATGCCCGACCTCGCCAAAGCCGAGGAGATTTTTACCATCTGCATGGGTGACGAGGTCGAGCCGCGCCGCCACTTCATTGAGGAAAACGCGCTCAATGTTCGCAACCTGGACGTTTAACCACTACCGCCCTTGCGCATCCCGAATACAGGTTTATCCGCCAACCAGCCCTACCTGCCCATCATGTATGTCCAAAACGAGAAACTAAGTCCCGTCAACATCGCCGACGAGATGCAGAAGTCGTTCATCGATTATTCGGTGAGCGTGATCATTTCGCGCGCCCTGCCGGACGCCCGCGACGGGCTGAAGCCATCCCAGCGCCGCATCCTTTTTTCGATGCTGGAGCTTGGCCTCCAGCCCAATCGACCGTCCCGCAAGTGCGCCAAGATCGTTGGTGAAACGATGGGTAACTATCACCCCCACGGTGACCTTGCCATTTACCCGACGCTCTACCACATGGCGCAAGACTTCGCGATGCGCTACCCGCTCATTGATGGCCAGGGCAACTTCGGCTCGATTGACGGCGATGATCCCGCAGCCATGCGTTACACCGAAGCGCGATTGACGCCGCTGGCGATGCTGATGCTCGCCGATCTCGACAAAGACACGGTTGATTTCCAGCCGAACTACGATGACTCCAAGGTCGAGCCGAAAGTGCTCGCCGCCGGTTTCCCGAACCTTATTTGCAACGGTACCACCGGCATCGCCGTCGGCATGGCCACCAGCATCCCGCCGCACAATCTCAATGAAATCGCCGACGCGATCATCCACCTGATTGATCATCCCGATTGCGAGCTGGAATCGCTTTTCAAATTCGTCCAAGGCCCCGACTTCCCCACCGGCGGCATGATCTGCGGCCGCGCGCCGATTCTCGAGGCTTACAAGACCGGCCGGGGCTCGATCAAGCTCCGGGGCCGCGCCGGCATTGAAGAGCACAGCGGCAAAGACCACATCGTCATCACGCAGATGCCGTTCAATGTGGCGCCGTCCACCGTCGAAACGCAGGTCGCCGCGCTGGTCAACGACAAGAAGATCGAGGGAATCTCCGACATCCGCAACGAAACCAACAAGGACGGCGTGCGCCTGGTCATCGAGTTGAAGCGCGGCGCCATCCCGAAGATCATCCTCAGCAATCTCTTCAAACACACCCAGCTCGAAACGACCGTCGGCATCAACATGCTGGCCATTGACCACGGCCGGCCGCGCACGCTGAACCTCAAGCAACTGCTCCAGTGCTACACCGAGCACCGGCGCGAGGTCATCGTCCGCCGCACGCAGTACGAGTTGCGCGCAGCCGAGGCCCGCGCCGAGCTTCTCGACGCCTATCTCATCGCACTGGCCAATCTGGACGAGTTCATTCGCATCATCCGCGAGTCCCGCACCCGCGAGGAGGCGAAGATCAAGCTGCTGTCTTTTTCGTGGACCAAGGCACAGGTCCAGCACTTCGGCATGCACATCCGCAGTGAAGCGCGGCTCGTCAGCGGGCGGTATGAATTCAGCGAAACACAGGTGGACGCCATTCTCGAACTGCGTCTCTACCAGCTCACCGGTCTCGAGCGCGACAAGATCGCCAAGGAATACAAGGCGATCATCGATCGCATCGTCGAGTTGCAGGGCATCCTCGCCAGCGAGGCGAAGATTTGGGGCATCGTCAAACAGGAGCTGAAGGAACTCCGCGAGAAGCATGGCGACCCCCGTCGCACTGACATTGTTCCCGACGAAGGCGAGATCAGGATCGAGGACCTCATCGCCAACGAGGCCGCCATCATCACCATCACGCACGGCGGTTACATCAAGCGCACCGCCGTCTCCGCCTACCGCGCCCAGCGCCGCGGCGGCAAGGGCGTCAGCGGCGCCGATACCAAGGACGACACGGATTTCGTCGAGCACCTGTTCACGGCCAGCACGCACGACTTCATCATGTTCTGCACCGACAACGGGCGGATTTACTGTGAGAAGGTCTATGACATTCCCGAGGCGGGCCGCGCCTCCCGCGGCAAATCCATCGCCAACCTGCTGGCATTGCGGGAAGGCGAGAAGATCGCCGCGATGATCCGCGTCCAGGAGTTCAGCGACAAACAGCACCTGTTCTTCGCCACGCAAAACGGCATCGTCAAGAAAACCAACTTGAGTGAATACGCCAATGTCCGCCGCACCGGCGTGGCGGGCATCAACATCGAGAAGGACGACCAACTCATCGGCGTGCGCCTCACCACCGGCAACAGCGAGCTCGTACTGGTTTCGCGCAAGGGCCAGTCCATCCGATTCCATGAGGAAGACGTGCGCGACATGGGCCGCACCGCCACCGGCGTCTGGGGCATGGACCTCGAAGAAGACGACCAACTCGTCGGAGTCGAGACCGTGGACCCACAGGCCACGCTGCTGGTCGCCGGCGAAAACGGCATCGGCAAGCGCACCGAGTTCGAGGAATACCGCAAGCAATCGCGCGGCGGCAAAGGCATCATCACCATGGCCACCAGCGAGAAAACCGGCCATGTCGTCGGCGCCCTGAGCGTGACCGACACTGACGAGATCATGCTGACCACCGCCGGCGGCCAGACAGTCCGCTGCGCCGTCAAGGGCGTGCGCGTCTGCGGCCGCAACACCCAGGGGGTGCGACTCATCCACCTTGGCTCCGGGGACAAACTCGTGGCCATCGCCCGCGTCATCAGCGAATCGCAGGAAGACGCCGCTGAGAGCGCGCCGCTGGCCATCCCCGCGCCTCCGGCTCCGGAAACGAAGGGCTAGCCGCGGAATTGCCTTCAGCGCAAGCAGCGGTAGATTTTAATGACGTGAAACCAGACCTGAAATCGCTGACACATGATGAGATTACCCGCTTGTTGATCAAGCAGGGGCATCCGACTTATCGCGCGACGCAAGTGGTCCAGTGGGCCTACGAGCGCGCGGCAGAATCTTTCGATGCCATGAGCAATCTGTCGCTGCCGTTGCGTCAGTGGCTGGCGTCGGAGTTCGACCTCTGGACCGTCAAGGCCTTGCGCGACCAGCGTTCAACGGACACCACCGAGAAGCTTCTCTGGCAGTTGCGCGACGGCCAACTCGTCGAGACGGTCCTCATCCCTGCCACGCCGGGTCTCACGTCCTGCGCCGACCGCCACACGGTTTGCGTTTCCACACAGGTCGGCTGCGCCTACGGCTGCAAGTTTTGCGCCAGCGGATTGAACGGGTTCCGCCGCAATCTCACCGCGGGAGAAATCGTGGATCAGGTGCTCGCCGTCGTCCGCATGGGCCGCACCACGGGCATCCGCGTCGGCGACGCGCCCCCTGTGCCCGATCCGGAATTTCGCGTTCAGAACATCGTGGTCATGGGCATGGGCGAACCGCTGGCGAACTACGACCACCTGATGAAGGCGTTGAAGATCATCAACGCGCCGTGGGGCCTGAACATCGGCTCGCGGAAAATCACCGTTTCCACATGCGGCTTGCCGGAGCAGATCAAGCAACTGGCCAACGAACCGATGCAAATCCGGCTCGCCGTCTCGTTGCACGGCACCAATGACACCGTGCGCGACCAGATCATGCCGGTCAACCTCAAGCACCCGGTGCGCGAATTGATGCACGCCTGCGAGTATTACGCGAAGACCAAAGGCCGGATGATGACGTTCGAGTATATCCTCATCGAGGGCGTGAACGATGATTTGAATCTGGCCGACCAACTCACCGCGATGGCGCGCCGGCTTCATGCCAAGGTGAACCTGATTCCCTACAACCCGGTGGAGGGTTTGCACTGGCGGCGGCCGTCCCTGGACCGTTGCCACGCGTTTGCCGCCCGCGTGAAAAGCCGCGGCGTGGCGGCGACCCTCCGGATCGAGAAAGGCGGCGACATTGCCGCGGCGTGCGGCCAACTGCGGTTGCAAACCATGCGCGACAAGCCGCCCGTCACTCCTGCCGTGCCATGAAGGCTTTCGAGTTCTTCGAACACACCGCCGACATCGGCGTACGCGCCTTCGGCCGGACGTTGGAGGAACTGTTCGTCAACGCCGCCCGCGCCCTCTACGAGATTCAGGGGCGCTTCGATCTCGCCGACCGGCGGATGATCAAAATCGAATTGTCCGCCGACTCCGCCGACGAGTTGCTGGTGCGCTGGCTTTCCGAACTGCTCTACCGCTTCAGCACGGAGGGTGTGTGCTTCACGCATTTCCGGCTTCAGTTCATCGAACCGAACAAACTCACCGCCCAAATGGAAGGCGGCGTTGTGGATTTCAGCCATTCCGAGGTGTCCGAAGAGGTGAAAGCGGTCACCTATCATCAGTTGTCGGTGCAACAAACCGCCGACGGCTGGACGGCGACGGTGATTTTCGATGTTTGAAATTGCCTTCGCCGGCGCTACGGTTTTGTAGATGCAACCGCTGACCAAGATCACGGACGTGCTTTGGGAGCTGCCGCTCACCTACAAGGCTGGAATGCGGGTGTGCGGGCGCGTCTATGCCAGCGAAGCGATGCTCCGGCACATCGTCGGCGACAACTGTCTCGAACAAGTGGCCAACGTCGCGTGCCTGCCGGGGATTCAGCAATACTCGCTGGCGATGCCCGATATTCATTGGGGCTACGGGTTTCCCATCGGCGGCGTCGCCGCCACCGCGCCGGACGAAGGCGGCGTGATCTCGCCCGGCGGCGTCGGCTACGACATTAACTGCGGCGTGCGCTTGATGCGGACCCAGTTGTCGCGAGAGGACGTCGCTCCGAAGATTCACGATCTGGTCAGCCAACTCTTCCGCGATATTCCGTGCGGGCTGGGCGAGAAAAGCGACTTGCGTCTTGCGCGCGACGACGAACGCCAGGTCCTCGTGCAAGGCGCGCGCTGGGCCGTGAAGCGGGGTTTCGGCAAGGCCGATGACCTGGAATTCATTGAAGAGGGCGGTTGCATGGCGGAGGCAGAATCGTCAAACATCACCGAACGCGCCCTCGAGCGCGGCGCGGGACAGGTCGGCAGCCTCGGCAGCGGCAATCATTTTCTGGAGGTCCAGGTCGTTGATGAGATTTTCGACGACACCGCCGCGCAGACGATGGGGTTGTTTCTCGGCGGCGTCACCGTGATGATTCACTGCGGTTCGCGCGGGTTTGGCTACCAGGTGTGCGACGATTACCTGCGCGTCCTCGGCCGCGCTCCGGAGAAATACGGTTTCCGCCTGCCGGACCGCCAGCTCGCCAGCGCGCCCATTCAATCGCCCGAAGGCCAGGAATATCTCGCGGCCATGCGTTGCGCGGCGAATTACGCGTTTGCCAACCGGCAGGTGCTGGCGGCCAAGGCGGAACGTTCGTTCCTGCACGCGCTCGGAATTTCGCCGAACGCACTGGGCATGGAACTGGTGTATGACGTGCCGCACAATATCGCGAAGTTCGAGGAGCACATGATCAACGGCCGGCCGCGGCGGGTCTGTGTGCACCGCAAGGGCGCGACCCGCTCGTTTCCGCCAAACCATCCGTCGGTGCCGGCGCGCTACCGGGCCGTCGGCCAGCCGGTGCTGGTGCCGGGAGACATGGGACGCTATTCTTTTGTTCTTGCCGGCCAGCCGCAAGCAATGGCACAGACGTTCGGCACCGTTTGCCATGGCGCGGGCCGCGTGATGAGCCGCAGCCAGGCCAAACGCGAGCTGAATTTCGACCAGCTTCGCCGCGACATGGAGCAGCGCGGCGTGGTCATGATGGCGCGCGGACGCGGCACGGCGGTCGAGGAAGCCTCGGCGGCATACAAGGACGTGGCCGAAGTGGTGAACGTGGTGGATGCCGCGGGCCTGGCGAAGAAAGTTTGCCGTATGCGCCCGATTGGCGTCGTCAAAGGGTAATTGTTGAAAAATACCAACGCTGAGCATTAGTTGTTTTTTTATGAATAACGCGGACTCAACTTCGTCAAACGCAGCAGGATCGGTGGAGCCGAACCTGCCGAGCGACGTTGAGTTGGTGCTCCGCTGCCAGCGCGGCGAGATGGCCGCCTTTGAGGAACTCGTGAATCGGTATCGTGAAAAAGTTTATGGGCTGGCCTACGGAATGGCCCGTAACGAATCCGACGCGCAAGACATTCGGCAGGAAACGTTTGTCCGGGCGTGGCAGTCCATTCACCGGTTCCGCGGGCAGTCGGCGTTTTACACGTGGCTGTATCGCATCACGACCAATCTGGCGATTGACATGATGCGGAAGAAATCGCGCAACCAGACGGTGACACTGGAGACGCCCGAAGGCGCGAAGCCGATCGAGGCCCAGATGGCCGATACGCCCAGCGGCCACTTGCCCTCGGACGAGGCGCAACGCGGCGATCTGCGGATCGCGATTGACCGGGCGATGGCGGAATTGTCGCCGGAACACCGCGCCGTGATTTTGCTGAAAGATTTTGAAGGCATGGAATACAAAGACATCGCCAAGGCCGTCGGATGTTCGCCGGGAACGGTGATGTCGCGGCTGTTTTACGCGCGGCGTCACCTCCAACGCCTGTTAAAGGACGTTTTATGATGTGCGGATGGTATCAACGGTGGTTGACGGCCTATGCCGACGATGAACTCGCCGGATGGCGTGCCGTGTTGTTGCACCGGCACCTGGCCGGCTGCGCGCACTGCGTGGCCGAACTCGGCAAGCTGCGCCGCGTCAGGCACCTGATTGCCAGCCAGAAATCGCTCCTCATCGGCAAGTTGGACGACGCGCGGTTCTGGCCGCAACTCCGGGCGCGATTGCAAACCGCTGAGAATACCACCGAGCCGCGCGGTCTCTCGCTTGTCGGCTTGTTTCCCAGGCGGCGACTGGCGCTTGTGTCAGTCGCGGCGTCGCTGCTCGTGACGGCCATGATCGGCGGCTGGTTGACCTTCGCGCCGGGCCGCGGTTTGCAACTGGCCGGCGATCTTCCGCTGCTGCCGCCGCTGGGCGGCGGCAAAGTGGAGTTTAAAGACTTGAAATACGCGAAGCACATCTGGGCCGGGGAGGTCCGTTTCAACAAACCGGACGTGGACATTCCCGTGATCTGGGTCAACGGACTCACCGTGGCCGAAAACGAACTCAACTCTCCGAACAACAGTGAAGGACTGTGACCCATTGAGCGCGCTAAAGCTAATCAAGATCGGGATACTGGCAGCGACGGTGATGGCGTTTTCCGTGCCGCTTGCCGGCGCAGCGGACATCGCCGTGCGCCTGATCCACGCGACCAACGCGCCTATTCCCGGCGGCGAGAAAGGACTGCAAGAAAGCGAGCCGCGGCTCGCCAAGGCGTTTGGGTGGAGGGAGTATCGTCTTCTGTCGAAAACGTCCTCGTCGCTGCAGGAAGGCGAAATACGGCAACTGGATTTGGGCCGCAAGCTGGCATTGCGCGTCAAGTTGTTGAAACAACAGGGGCTGACTTATCTCGTTAGATGCCAGGTGCTGCGGGGTGAAGAAGAGATTCTGCAAACGTCCGTCTCCATGGCCAGCGGCAGCGCCTACTTCATTACCGGACCGGAACACGACAACGGTCAATTGCTCATTTCGATTGCCATTCGTTGAGCAACAGGTATCGTTCGCGGCGACATCCGGAGACGCCCATGCTATTCGAGAAAATCCAAACCGACCTGAAACAGGCGATGCTGAAAAAGGACGTGCTGCGCACTTCGGTGCTGCGTTTGCTCGTATCCGCCGCGCGCTATCACCAAGAGGAAAAATCACTGGCGGCGCTCGCCGACGAGGACATGATCCAGGTGTTGAAACGCCAGGTGAAGCAACGCCGCGATTCCATTGAGAGCTTCACCGCCGCCAATCGCGCGGAACTTGCCGAGAAAGAGCGGCAGGAACTGGTCATCCTGGAGGAATACCTGCCGCAACAACTTTCGGAGGCGGATATCACCGCTTTCGTGAAAGCCGCCATTGCCGAAACCGGCGCAATCTCCAAGGCGCACACCGGGTTAGTGATGAAGACCGTCATGCCAAAGCTCGGAGGCAAGGCCGACGGCAGGCAAGTTAACCAAATCGTGATGAAGCTTCTGGGAGCGTGACCACCCAACGGAGTCCGCAGTTGGTTTCGCGTTACCGGTAGTTCTTTTCGATCGCCTTGCCGAAATAGAAGGTCCCCGTTGGCACGGTTGCCGACTCAACCTCCACCTTCGCGGGCAGCAAGACACGGGCGATGTCCATATCGGCGGGCGTCGTCACTTTTAGATTCGTGGGAAGGCTCTCGACGATATACACCGGCTCGCCGAGCAACTCCACGGCCGCGGCGTCGTCGGTGACGCGGGCGTTGCGTTCGATCACCGCGCGATAAGCCCGCATAATCAGGTCGTAACGAAACGCCTGCGGCGTCTGTACCGCCCACAAGCGTTCCCGGGGCACAGTCGCGAGAATGCGCCCGTCCTCATCCACTTCCTTGATTGTATCCGCAATCTTGCACGCGGCGATGCCCGAACCAAACTGGCGCGCCGATTCGATGGTCTGCTGAATCAGCACGTTGGACACGCAAGGCCGCGCGCCATCGTGAATCAAAACGAAATCAGTGCCGGGGTGCAGCGCCTGCAAGCCGTTCCACACAGAGTTCTGCCGCTCCGCGCCGCCCACAACGATCTGCCGCACCTTCGATATCCTGCAATCGCGGATGACGTTCTGGAATTCCCCCCGCGCGTCGCCACGCACGACCAGATAAATGTGTTTCACCGCCTGGCAATTCTGGAACTTCATCAGCGTGTGCGCGATGAGCGGGACTTCCCCCAGCTTGAGAAACAGCTTGTCAACCCCCTTCCCCATGCGGGAACTCCTGCCGCCTGCAACAATGATTGCCGCTATCATGGAAATATTTTTACCAGCTCAACCGCTTGCGCGCGTGCGCTCCGCCGCCACGTGGTTGCTTCTCGAATTCTCATCCGGCTCTGCTCAAACCAGGTCTTGCCGGCGCTTGCCGCTACGGAGCCTGGCCAGCCAGTTGCTGAAACGTCAGTTTCCCGGCGCCGACTCCAATTTCGATCGTGTCGTTTCCCTTGAGCGAACCGCGGATGAGCTCCTCAGCCAGTGGTTCCTCAAGATAACGTTCGACAGCCCGGCGCAACGGCCGTGCGCCCAGCGCGGGGTCGTATCCCTTCTCGATCATGAAACTCTTGGCTGCTTCCGACAGCCGGATGCGGATGTCCTTGTATTTCAGCCGCGCGCGCACTTTCTCGACTTCAATCTCGATGATCTTGGCCATGTCCTCCTTGGTCAAGGACCGGAAGACGATCACGTCGTCGAGCCGGTTGAGAAATTCCGGCCGGAAAACCCGCTTCGCCTCGTCCACGAGTTTTTCTTTCATCGTGTCGTAGGTCTGCGCCTCGCTGGCGACACCAAATCCCATCGTCGTGCCTTTTCGGATCACGTCCGCGCCGACATTGGAGGTCATAATGATGACCGTGTTGCGGAAATCCACGGTGCGGCCGAGGCTGTCGGTCAGCTTGCCGTCCTCCAACACCTGCAGCAGCATGTTCAACACGTCCGGGTGGGCCTTCTCGATTTCATCGAACAGCACCACCGAATACGGACGCCGGCGCACGCGCTCCGTGAGCTGGCCGCCCTCTTCGTAGCCGACGTAACCCGGCGGCGAACCGACGAGTCGCGACGTGTTGAACTTCTCCATGTATTCGGACATGTCCAACTGGATCAACGCGTCCTGGTTGCCGAACAAAAACTCCGCCAGCGCCTTCGCCAGCAAACTCTTGCCCACGCCGGTGGGGCCGAGAAAGGCAAAGGAACCGATGGGGCGCCGCGGGTCTTTGAGGTCCGCCCGTGAACGCCGCATCGCCTTGCTGATGGAGGCGCAGGCATCGTCCTGGCCGATCACCACTTTTTTCAACTCTGTTTCCATCTGGAGCAGCTTCTCGGTTTCGCTCTTCTCCATCCGGCTCAGCGGCACACCGGTCCACTTGGAAACCACGTGAAGAATATCCTCTTCCGTAATGAGCGATTGCTTCTCGTCGCTCTGCTCGCGCCATTGCGCCAGCGTTTTCTCCAGCCGTTCCTTGGCTTGCTTCTCTTTGTCGCGAAGCGCCGCCGCGCCCTCGAAATCTTGCGCTTGGATGGCCTTTTCCTTTTGCTTCTTCAGCTCAGCCACTTCCTTTTCCAACTCCTGAAACTCCACCGGCCGGGTCATGGACCTGATCCGCACGCGAGCGCCGGCCTCGTCCATCACGTCAATCGCTTTGTCCGGCAGGAATCGGCCCGACAGATACCGATCCGACAGGCGCACTGCGGCTTCGAGCGATTCATCGGACAGCTTCGCGTGATGATGTTCCTCGTATTTCGGTCGCAACCCTTTCAAAATCTCGATGGCTTCATCCACGCTTGGCGCGTTCACCATCACCTGCTGGAACCGCCGCTCCAGCGCCGCGTCCTTCTCGATATACTTCCGATACTCCGTCATGGTCGTCGCGCCGATGCACTGCAACTCGCCGCGCGACAGGGCCGGCTTGATGATGTTCGCCGCGTCCATCGCACCCTCCGCCGAACCCGCGCCAACGATCGTGTGCAACTCGTCCAGGAACATGATGACGTTCTTGGAGCGCCGGATTTCGTCCATGACGGCCTTGATGCGTTCCTCGAATTGCCCGCGATACTTGGTGCCGGCCACCATCAACGCCATGTCGAGCATGATGACGCGCTTCTCGCGCAGAATCTCCGGCACGTTGCCCTTGATAATCTCCTGCGCCAGCCCCTCGACAATCGCCGTCTTGCCAACACCCGCCTCGCCAATCAGCACCGGATTGTTCTTCGTGCGACGGCAGAGAATCTGCATCACGCGCTCGATCTCGTTCTTGCGTCCGATGACGGGGTCCAACTCGCCTTTGCGGGCGAACTCCGTCAGATCGCGGCCGAACGCTTTCAGCGCCGGTGTCTTGGTCTCTTTCTTCTCGCCCGGCTCGACTTGACCGGCGGCTTCCCCCTCCGGCGGCGGCTGAAAATTCGGATCCAGTTCCTTGAGGATTTCGTTGCGCGTGCGTTCGATGTCCACTTCGAGGTTCTTCAGGACGCGCGCGGCCACGCCGTCGCCTTCGCGCAAAAGACCCAGCAAGATGTGCTCGGTGCCGACGTAGGAATGATTCAGCGCGCGGGCTTCTTTGCTCGCCAGCGCCAGCACTTTCTTCACCCGTGGCGTGAAGGGAACATTGCCGAGCTGTTTCGTCTCCGGACCGGTGCCGACCTGTTTCTCGACTTCAAGCCGGACGGTTTCAAGGTCCAGGTTCATCTTCTGGAGCACGTTGACCGCCACGCCCTGGCCGAGCTTGATGAGGCCCAGCAACAGGTGCTCCGTTCCCACATAGTTGTGGTTAAACCGCTCTGCCTCTTTGCGCGCCAGCGCCAACGCTTGCTGCGCTCGAGGCGTAAAATTATTCATGCCCTCAATCATGGGTCATAGTCCTTACGGTTAAATCTAAAGCGCTTTCACGATGATTGTCAACGAACCCTGCCGGGGTCTGACATCATGTCCCGCCTCGTTTGCCAAATCGCCAGCAAAACCGGCGGCCGGTCAGGAAACATTCGGACGATCCTGTTGCCCTTGGTCGGTGGATTCCGGAGAAGAAAACGACATCGTCTTGGGCCGGCCGATGTCTTTCAGCATGTCGCGCAACAAACTCGCTCGCGTTACGTCCCGTTGCTCGGCCGTCAGCTTCTGCTGGACGTGCTTCTGCAAGTGCGCAGGCTGCGTCAGCAGAAACATGTCGTCAATGCGTTTCCGGTCCAGACCTTGGATCAAGTCGAGGTCCAGTCCCAATCGCAACATGGACAGAAGGTTCATCGCCTCTTTGGAGCTTTGCACGCAGGCGTTGCCCAGGATGCCGTAGGCGCGGCCGACTTGGTCGTAGATCATCTGCGGACGCTTCTCCATCAACGCCTGCCGGGCATTTTTCTCGTGCTCGATGATTTGCAGAATCACCTTGCCGAGCCGTTCGATCAAATCGGTTTCGCGCTCGCCCAAGGTCGTTTGATTGGAAACCTGGAACAGGTTGCCGGACGCCTCGGTGCCTTCGCCGTAGAGGCCGCGCACGGCGAGGCCGAGTTTATTGACCGCCTGGACGATCTGGTTGATCTGATCCGCCAGCACCAGCGCCGGCAGATGCAACATCGCGCTGGCCCGCATTCCGGTGCCGACGTTGGTGGGACAGGCCGTGAGGTAACCGAGTTTCGGCGAGTAGGCGTAATTGAGATGTTCCTCCAACTCGGAATCCACCCGGTCAATCACCGCCCACACTTCGCGCAGGCAGAGACCCGGCATCAGCGCCTGCATCCGAAGGTGATCCTCTTCGTTGATCATCAGGCTGATCGTTTCCGACTCACTGATGACGACGCCGCTGCCGACGGTTTTCGCGGCGTGTTCGCGGCTGATGAGATGCCGTTCAACAAGCAACTGCTTCTCAATGGCGGTAAACTCGTCCATTGAGCGCACCAAGGCGCCCTTCATTTCGGGCAGCTCGCGGGCGACTGCCTTGATGCTCTCCAACGATTTCTGGCGGTCGGCCTTCTTGGCCCAACCGGGAAACGCCGTACCGCTGAGATTGCGCGCCAGCCGCACACGGCTGCTCATGACCACCAGCCGGCTGACATCCACTTCGCCATCCGCACGTGTTTCACTGTTTTCCATATTCTCAGAACTCTTGTGATGCTGATCCGCTCAAACCGCGGGGCTTGATTTTGCCCCCGCTTCCAATGATCGGATCTCGTCCCGCAACTGCGCGGCCTGCTCGAAGCGCTCATCTTTGATGGCGCGGGCCAATTCCTTCTCCAGTTGTTTAATGCGTTCGGGCGACCCCTTCGTCACCGCCACTCTCCGAGGCGACTTGCCGACGTGCCGCTCGCCTTTGTGCATCGCCTTCAACAACGGCCTCAGACCCGGCTCGAACGTTTCATAACAGGTACCGCAACCAAGCCTGCCCTGTTTCTTGAAGTTCGCCTGCGTGAAACCGCATGCCGGGCAGCGCAGTCCTTCGGAATCCGCCGCCACCGGGCCGGCACCGAATTCTCCCAGCACGTCGCCGAGCAAGGTGATGTTGCCGGGATCGGTAATTCCCTTGGCCTTCGCACAGGCTTCGCAAAGGTCCACCTTGGACACCTTGTCGCCGACCACTTGCGAAAGGTGGATGGTCGCCTCGTTTTCCTTGCAGAAATCGCAAAGCATAATGACTGTTCCCTATCGGGAGTAAATTGGCGCACCCTCGCGCGCTGTCAACTCGCGATATTTCTGCATGAGGTCCAGCGTGACCGGGCCGGGCCGCCGCGTACCGATCACGCGACCGTCCACTTGCGCGACCGGCACCACTTCCGCCGCCGTGCCCGTGAGAAAACACTCGTCCGCCGTGTAGATGTCATAGCGCGCGAGGTTCTCCTCGCGCACGGGCAAACCCGCATGAACGGCCAGGGCCATCACCGTTCGCCGCGTGATGCCGTCCAGCGCACCGGCGGTAATCGGCGGCGTGATCAGCGCGCCGCCTTTGATGATGAAAATGTTGTCACCGGTGCATTCCGCGACGTGGCCCTGCGCGTTGAGCATCAAGCCCTCTTCCGCGCCGGCTTGGATCGCCTCGACCTTGGCCAGGATGTTGTTCAGGTAGTTCAGCGATTTGACCGCCGGACTCAACACATTCGCTGGCGTCCGCATGGTGCCGGTGGTCGCCACTTTCAAGCCCTCGCGATACACACTCTCGGAATACAACTCAATCGTCGCCGCGATGATGAACACCGACGCCTTTTTACACTTATAGGGACTCAAGCCCAGATTGCCCACGCCGCGCGTCACCACGAGCCGGATGTAGCCGTCCTTCAGCTTGTTCAACCGGCAGGTCTTGATCGTTGCCTCGGCCACCGCCTCTTTCGGCATCGGGATCGTCAACAGGATCGCCTGGGCTGACGCGAACAAGCGGTCCAGGTGTTCATCCAGCTTGAAGATGCGCCCGTTATAGAAGCGAATGCCCTCGAAGACGCCATCGCCGTAGAGCACGCCGTGGTCGAAGACGGAAATCTTCGCGTTGCGCTCGGAGTGAAATCGGCCGTCAATGTAAATTTTCATCTGTCTGTCTGTTCCTGCTGCGTTTTCAAAACACCGCTGAGGACGCCATCGCGAATCTCCAGCACTCGCTGACACCGCTGCGCGATGCCGACCTCGTGCGTCACCAGAATCAAAGTCATGCCGCGCTCGCGTTGCAAGCGCAATAACAATTCCATCACGCCCGCACCCGTCGCTGAATCCAGGTTGCCGGTCGGCTCGTCCGCAAACAGGAGAACCGGATCGTTGATCAGCGCCCGCGCGATGGCCACGCGCTGCTGCTCGCCGCCACTCAACTCGACCGGCCGGTGATGCATCCGTTCCGCCAGCCCGACCAACGCGAGCAACTCCTCCGCCTCCCGTCTCACCTCCGCCGCCGGCCGGCGGGCCACCCATCCGCCCAGCGCCACGTTTTCCACCGCCTCCAGATCGGGCAGGAGTTGATACGCTTGGAAAATAAAGCCGATCTTCCAATTGCGCAACCGCGTTAGCTGTCGCGACGGCAACTCATACATGGATTCGCCGTCGAGCCAGACGCCGCCCGCCGTCGGCCGGTCGAGGCCGCCAAGGACGTGCATCAATGTGCTCTTGCCCGCTCCGGATGCGCCGACGAGCGCCACCGATTCCGAGCGGGTCACCTGCAACTCGATGCCCTTCAGCACATCCAGCCGGGACACGTCGAGGGAGTAGGTCTTGTGCAGGCCTCGCGCGACGAGGATGTGTTCCGCCGCCGGCTTCACCGAACTCACTCCGGAAGTTTCACTCATAGCGCAGCGCCTCCACCGGGTCTAATTGGGCCGCGCGCAACGCCGGGATGACGCCCGCCACCGTGCAGATCACCAGCGCCGCCACGCAAATCCACGCCACGTCCGGCACGCTGATCTGTGCGGGGATCTCCGAAAAGTTATAAATCTCGCGGGGAAACAGTTCGACACCGAGCGCGCTGGAGAGTGCGTGGTTGAACGGATTGCGGTAGTACAGCAACAACATCCCCACGCCGATGCCGAGCAGCGTCCCGAGGACGCCAATCACGAATCCTTGCAATACAAAAATCCCCATGACGCGCAGCGGCCCCATACCCACCGCCTTAAGCACCCCAATCTCCCGCGTCTTTTGGATGGTGGTGGTAATCAACGTGCTGCAAATGCCGAACGCCGCCACGATCATGATGAAGAACATAATGTAAAACATCACGTTTTTCTCCACCTGCACCGCCATCAGCACCTTCTGGTTGCGATGCATCCACGTTTCGGCGCGCAACGGCGGCTTGAGCAGCGCGTTCAGACGGTTGGCCGTCGTCTGGCAACGCATCGGGTCGTCGCCGCCGTCCACCATGGCCACGATCATATGCACGCCGGAGCCGAGGTTGTAGAGGTCCTGCGCCACCGCCAGCGAGGTGAAGATGATGCCCAGGTCGTATTCGTAAAGGCCGGTATCGAAGATGCCGGTCACTGTCAATTCCACGGGCAAAAAGACTTCCTTCCGCTGTTGGAAATTTTTGGGCGGATTGATCATGATCTTGTCGCCGGGGACGATGTTGAATTGCCGCGCCAGCTCGGTGCCAATGAGGACACTCTGTCCGTCCAAGTCGTATTTGCCGCGCTGGATAAAATGTTCCAACTTTGTCACCTGCCGTTCGCGCTCCGCGTCTATGCCCGTCACGAAGTTTACGGAGAACTTGTTGTCGAACATAACCGGCACCGGCCCCCAGACACGCGGCGCGACCGCTTGCACGCCAGGCACGGCCAGCATCGTCTTCATGATTTTATCCGAATGGCTGATGATGCCGCCGTTGGTAACGATGAGATGCGCGTTCATCTCCAGAATTTTCGAGCGCAAATCGCGGTCGAAGCCGCTCATCACCGCGAGCACCACAATGAGCACCGCCACGCCGAGCGTCACCCCTTCAAGTGAAATCAGCGTAATGACCGACGCAAACCCCCTGGGTTTCAAGTTGCGCAGGCAGACGAACAATTCGACCGGCAGATTCATTCGCCATTCGCGTCGCGCTTGATTTGCCGGCTTTGCTTCGGATGAAGGCAACGGATCTTCACCATATTTATTCCGGCCCCTGGTTCCCTTCGTGAAGGCGCAGCAAACGAAACGAGTCAAGTTTCCCCAAATCGGGACCAGGCACATCAGGACCATCCACCCCGAATTGCCAATATCATGCCAGCGTTTGACCTCGACGGCCAAAACCACCCAGGTCAAGACGACCAACGGCAGGATGAACAGAATCCTGGCCGCGATGTAACCAACTTGACCCGTATTCTCAATGACTTCGCTCAACCGCCCCCCCAACAAGCTCCATACAACAGCGCTGGCAATTCCGCCGAGTATTACCGCCCAGTATGTCCTTCGCGGGATGCGGCCTCGAAACAAGAATAGCGTGCTAATCAATGACATACGTTTTGCCAGGTCACCACTTTATCGTTGGTGCTGAAATTCCGAATCCGCAACCGCAAACTGCGAAACATGGCGGCATGACGCCCGCCGGCAAAATGAGCGTGATGACCGACACGAACGCCCGTTTCGGCTTCAGGTGGCGCAGCCAGACAAAAAACTCAGACAGTAAATTCAAAATTCAGGGTTGCCTCAAAAACAGTTCGCTACGGCATTCACCCCGGGCATCGAACCGCCCGAAACGGAAACCGAAGCGCCCCAAGCATAAGAGCCGCCCTTACCGGAGTCAACCTTCACGCCCCGCCGATCGTGCCAGTAACAAAGCGAGCCTCGGCGGGCCGAGTCCCACCGAGGCTCTGGCGGGCCGTCTCCGGTGGAGGTATTATCCGGAGGGGATCGGCCCGTTTTAAAATTTTGTTTTGTGATGCGCGGCGGCGGACGGCAAGTGATTGTGCCCGTTGGACTGGCGCGCCGCGGCCGCCGTGCGCCCGGCGATTTGCAGCCGTTGCGGATGATTGCAGTAGTAGCGATGGCCGAAGCTCATCAAGAATTCGCAATGATGCTCCGGAAGCGACAGGCATTCCACGATGTCTCTGACTCCGATATGCCGGCCGCGGCAGGCCGCGCGCGGCAAGGGGGGTCCAGCGGGGCGGCGGGGAAGGCTTACCGGATGTTCTCCTCGATGCATTGGAGGATCTCCTTTTCGCTGGCGAGCTTGCCGATGAAACGGTAGCCGCTGCGAATGAGCCCGCCGACGACGTTTTCCTGGCCGCTGACGAGAGCGGTGAGGAAAACGACAGGAATTTCCTTCAACTCGGCATCTTCCTTGAGCTGGGCGGCGACGTCGCCGCCGTCCACTTCAGGCATGATGACGTCGAGGAAGATGAGGTGAGGTCGAAACTCGCGCGCGGTGGCGACGGCGCGCGCGCCGGCGTTCTCAATGCGGATGTCGTAGGCGCCGGCGCTTTCCAGGTTCAGCTTCAGCATCCGCGAGAATGAGCGGTCGTCGTCAACGACAAGGATGCGTTTTTTTTCCACGAGGGGTCATCTCCTATCGGCTTTGAACATGATGGTGACGCGGACGCCGCCTTCGGGCCGGTTGGCCAGCTCGATGGTGCCGCTGTGCATCTCCAGAATTTTTTTCACCACAGTCAGGCCGAGGCCAGTGCCGACACCGGTGGGCTTGGTGGTGAAAAACGGGTCGAACACTCGCGGAAGATTGTCTTCCGGAATGCCGTGGCCGGTGTCGTCCACTTCGGTAACGACGACCGCGTCGCCGGCACGGAGGCGGACGCCGCTGCGGTCGCCGGCGTCGTGCCGGACTTCGGAGGAATCCAGCATTTTGGCGTAGGTGCGGACGGTGAGCATGCCGCTGGAGGGTATGGGGTGGTCGGCAGTGGTGAAGACCCTGACAAAGGTCGTAGGCGACCACTTTCCCGCGGACCCCGACAGCATGGCGTGGACGGCGTTGGTGAAGACATTGACAAACACCTCCTCGATTTTGTTGCGGTCCACCTGCACCGGCGGCAGGTTCTCGCCGAGTTTCTGCTCCACCAGGATGTGGTGTTTGTCGAGTTCGTGTTTCACCAAGCCGAGGGATCGGGTAATGATTGCGTTGAGGTCTTCGGACTTGGAGTCCATCCGGGTCGGCGAGGAGAATTCCAACAGTTCGGCGATGATGGTGTCGGCGCGCTTGATGGCGTGTCTCATCTCATCGAGGACGGAGGCGGCGTTGCTGTCGGCGGCGGAGACGGTTTTGGAGAGGTAGCTGATGCCCATGAGGATGGTGGCCAGCGGGTTCTTGACCTCGTGGGCCACGCCTGCGGCCAGGCGGCCAATGGCATGGTGTTTTTCGGCCTCGAAGAGCAGCAGGTGGGCGGCTTTGAGTTGCTCGTTGGATAGTTGCAGTTCCTCTTTGCTTCTTTCGAGTTCGGCGTTGGCTTTCCGCAACTGCTCCTCCGCTTCCTTGGACTCGGTAATGTCGCGCGTGGCGCCGACCAAGCCGACGATGTTGCCGCGGCTGTCGCGGAATGGCACTTTGACGGTGAGTATCCAACGGTCTTTACCCCGCTCGTCGGTGACGCGCGCCTCGCGATTGACGATGGATTCGCCGGAACAAAGGACGGCCTGCTCCTCGGCACGAAAGCTCTCGGCCAGCTCGCGGGAGAAGAAATCAAAGTCGGTCTTGCCCGCGACGTCGGCCGGGCTTTTCACGTGGAAGAACCGCGCCACTTCCTCGTTGACGACGATAAAACGGCCCTCCTTGTCCTTCACATAAATATGAACAGGCAGGCTGTCAATCAGCGACCGCAGCAGGTTGCGCTCTTCCCCCAACGCGTCTTCCGCGTTCTTGCGCTGGACGAACTGGTCTATCTGCCGGCCAATGTCCTGCATGAGCGCCAGCAACGATTCGTCCATCACACCCATCGTGCGGCTGAGGAAAACCATGACGCTGAGAACACCGCTGTGATCGCCGATGGGAAAAGCCATGCACTGGCGCAAGCCCGCGCGAATGATCGCCGTTCCCCACGGCGAGCCGGCCTCCGCGGCCAAATCCGCCACCCACGCCGCCTGATTGGCGGCCCAAACGCGGCCAGGCAACCCCTCACCGGAGGCAAAGCTCGTCTGGCAGCGGGCGTTGTCCAGTTCGGCTGTGCCAAATGCCGGCACCGAATAGGAGTTGACGCAGACCATGCGGTTGGTTTTGGAATCCAGACTCCACATTTGTCCGACATCCCATTCCATGGTTTCACAAACGCACTCCAGCACCTTCGGAATCGCCTTCTCCAACGAGCCGGCCTCGGCCAGCACGCGCGTCACGCCGGAGTGCATGTTCTGGCGCTGCTCGATTTGTTTGCGTGTCGTGATGTCCCTCGTGATGCCGACCAAGCCCAGCGGCTTGCCCGTTTCATCGTGCAGCGGCACTTTCGTTGTCAGCACCCAGATTCGCCGGCCCGCGCGATCCACCGAGGCTTCCTCGCGGTTGACCAGCGGCTCGCCCGAATGGATCACGCGCTGCTCGTCGGCGAAAAAGGCATCGGCGATCTCCTTTGGGAAGCAGTCGTAAACCGTTTTGCCCAGCACCTCCTCCCGCTTGGTCGCCCCCAGGAAGCGCAGGTGCGCGGTGTTGTTGAGAAACAACCGGCCTTGCGGGTCCTTGGCGTAGATCAGGTCGGGCAGATTGTCAATCAGCGTGCGCAACAACTTATGCTGCTCGGCCAACGCCTGCTCCGCGCGCTTGCGCTCGATGGCGTAGTGAATCGTCCGTCGCAGCAGGTGGGCGTCTATCTGCCCTTTCACCACATAATCCTGCGCGCCCTCATGCACGGTTTTGATCGCAACAGACTCATCGTCCACACTGCTCAACACGATGATCGGCACTTGTGGTGACTGCGTGTGAACCTTGATGAAAGTGTCCAACCCGTGGCTGTCTGGCAAACCGAGATCCAACATCACCAAATCAACGCCTCCGGACGCAAGCCGCTCCAGCCCTTTCGACAGCCGCTCCACCGACTCCAATTCAAACCGGTCCGCGCCCGCCTCCTTGAGCATCGCCTGCATCAAGACGACTTCTCCGGGGTTGTCCTCGATGTGCAGGATTCGGATAGGCTTCTCGGTCGTCATTTTCTCTCGGACCTGTTGCCGGCATTCCCCGCCAGCCTAGGATGAACATGTGAAGTATTAGGCACAAACCATGTAACTTGTAAATCCGCAAAACGGCCGTTCAGCCTGGTCAGGCCAGCGCCTGACACTGCACAGCAAGCTGGCGGTAGGTCGGATCGCTTTCAATCGGTGTAAACAACCGCGCCGCCGCCTTCAGGCAGTGGCCGGCCGGCTCCCGCTCTTCAATCTGCATCAACTCTTCCGCGTAATCCACCAGCCGATGCGCGCTGGTGGCGCACATATCCACGCGTTGGTCGGGGTTCAGCGGCAGGTTGCGCAACAGCGCCTCCACCACCCACGGATAGCGCAGCCGCATCTCCGCGATCGGAAAATTGCCCTTGTGCCGCCGGTAATGCACCAGCGGTTTGCGCCGGCACACCACCGGCCCGAAAAACGCCAGCCGGGCCCACAATTCCCAGTCCTCCACGCCGATCAAGCGGCGGTCCTCGTCAAACGCGCCCGCGCGCTCCATCACGCTGCGCCGGACCAGCACCGCCGACGGCGAGCCGACGATGTTCGAGTGCAGCAATTGATGGAAGGCGTTGGTCGCCACGCCGTCCACGTTGCCGCCCGGATGAAACATCCCCATCACCCGGCGGTCGCGGTTCACGATGGCGCAACCCACCGCCACCAGCGCCGCCGCCGGCACGCGTCGCATCGTGTCCACCATTTCGCCGAGCGTCTCCGGCAGCCAGCAATCGTCCGAATCCGGAAAGGACACAAACTCGCCGCGCGACAGCTTCAGGCCGTTGTTGCGCGACACCGCCCGCTCGCTGTTCTCCTGCCAGACGTAGCGCACGCGGCCACCGAACGGCTTCACCACCTCGGCCGTGTTGTCTTTCGAGCCGTCGTCAATCACGATGATCTCGATGTCCCGATAGGTTTGCGCCAGCACGCTCTCAATCGTCTCGGCGATAAACGCCGCGCGGTTGTAGGTCGGAATGATTATACTGACCATGATGCCCCCATCGCTTGTTGAACAAACTCCTGCATCCGTTGTTTGAACACGGCGCGGTCGAACTTCATCGCGTGCGCGCGAATCTTCGCGGGCACAAACCGGTCGCGTTGCTGCTCCAGCCGCGTCATCGCCGCCGCCAGCGCGTCCACCGTTTGCTCGGCGAAGAAAAGGCCTGTCTCGCCGTCCGCCACCGTTTCCAGCGCGCCGCCGCGTCCGAACGCGATCACCGGCTTGCCGCACGCCTGCGTCTCCAGCGGCACGATGCCAAAATCCTCCTCGCCGGGAAACAACAGCGCGCGGCAGCCGGCATACCAGTCGCGCACCTGCTCGTCGCTCTGCCAGCCGAGAAATTTCACGTTCGGGCCGGCGAGTTTCTCCAGCGCCGCGCGCTCCGGGCCCATGCCGACAATCACCAGCCGCCGGCCGAGTTTCGCCGCCGCCGCGACCGCGAGATCAACGCGTTTGTAAGGCACCAGCGCGCTGACGACCAGATAGTAGTCGTCGGACTTCTCCGACAGCGTCAATCGCTGCGTATCCACCGGCGCCCAAATGACCGTCGCGTCGCGCCGGTAGTGCCGTTGAATGCGGCGCCGGACGTTCTCCGAATTGGCTACAAAGTGGTCCACGCGGCCGGCGGTCGCCACGTCCCACATCCGAAGGTAATTCGCGAAAAACGGAATGATGCATCGTTTGAGCCGGCCCATGCGCTCCGGCCCGAAATACTGATCATACATTTCATAGACGTAGCGCATCGGCGTGTGGACATAGCTGATGTGCGTCGTGCCGGCGTGCGGGATGACGCCCTTGGCGACGCAATGACTGGAGGAAAGAATCAGGTCATAACCGGCGAAGTTGAACGACTCGATAGCCGTCGGAAACAGCGGCAGATAGTTGCGATACTTCGCCACCACTTTCGGCAACCGCTGCACGAACGTCGTCTCAATGCGGTGTCGCTCGATGGTCTGCGACACGCTGCCGGGAACGTGCAGCAGCGTGTAGATCGGCGCGTCGGGAAACAGCTCGCAGAACACCTCCAGCACTTTCTCGCCGCCGCGCATGCCAGTGAGCCAATCGTGGACCAGGGCCGTTTTGGGTGTTTTGCCTGTCATGAATTATCTCCTGTCACCGTGCAGCATCGCCCTTCGCGTCCAGTTGATCCACCAACGCCATCATCCGTTCCGTGCGCGCCGTATACGTGTGTTGTTGCGCAAGCGCCAGCCGCTCCTCCAGCGGCGCAGCGGCGCCCCGCAAAGCCTCCTCAATGCCTTTCACAAACTCCTCCGGCGATTTCGCCAGCCACACCAGCCGATGATAGGCCCTCAACGCCGGCAAGTCCACGCTAACCACCGGCTTGCCCGCCGCCAGATACTCGAAGAACTTCATGGGAAACATGGACTCGGTGTAGTCATTCATCGTATTGGGCAGCAATGCCACATCCAGTCCCTTCAAGTAGCGCGGCAACTCGGCGTAGGGCCGCGGCCCCAACAAATGCAGATTGGGCAGCCCGGCCAGCGCGGCCGAATCGGTCCACGGATCCCCCTCGCCCACCTTGCCGATCAGCACCACCGACCAATCCGGCCGGGATTGCGCCACAAAGCGAATCAGTTGGAAATCCACTTTGTAGCTGCTGACTGCGCCGATGAAACCAATCCGCGGCGCGGGAATCGTCGCAAGATCGTCTGGCACGGTCGTCACCGCCGCGCGCGCCTTTGCAAAATGGTCGAAGTCGGCGACGTTGCCAAAGTCATGCGTGTTCGGGTTCCACGCCTTCCGTGTCTCGGCCAGCTTCGGCGCTGTGGTGAAGACGATGTCCGACTTCTCCACCAGTTCGTGCTCCGCTGGCTCCAACACCTCTGCCGGCATGCCGGGCTGTGCCTTGATCTCGTCCACGCAGTGATACACCACCTGTCCGAACGACGTCAGCGGCACCAGCCGCGTCGTCAGCGGATTATACGTCCACAAAATATCGCGGCGAAGACCGAGCCGCTTCAAATGGAATTTCAGCGTGGCCGCCAGAAGAAAACGGTTGAAAGCCCGGACGACGCCGTAGCGTTGGAACGGCAGCACCACCGGAGACCAGACCCAGAGGTTTCCGCGCACCGCCCGCGGCGCCGCCACCGCCCGGCGCAGGCGGCGCAGGATGCGCTTGAGGTCCGCTGCGCTGGCGCTGGGCCGGCGCAAGCCAAGCGACTCGATGTAAAAGACACGGTGGCCACGCCGGGCCAGTTCCGACGCCACGTGCTGCTTGTTCGTCCAGAACGGATTGTCCCAATCCGCCGTGGACAAAAGCACAATGTCTTTTCGTTTCACTCCGTCCTCCAGATGGCTCATCTTCGGACTCCTTAGCCTGCCTTCAATCGCCCGACGGCACGGCCGTGCCGTCCGCCGTCATTTGCCGTGGATCTGGCGATACTGCTCGACGCGCGCGCCAACCAGACCCGCGACCATTCCCGCACCGACAAAAAACCAATGCAACCCTTTTACGAGCAGCACCCGGCCCAGAAAACATCCCGGCACGATCAGGCAAACGCCTTGCGCCATTCGTCCCGCGCCAAAGGCGAACCGCCGGCACCACATTTTCAACGACGGCATCACGGCCCGCTCGCAGCGGCTTCGGATGCTGCCACCGCTGTAGGCGCGCATCACCAGCCATTTGACGTTGGCACGGCTTGCCGGGACCGTCTCGCCCACGATGGCTTCGTTGGCGTAGATCATTTTGTAACCGGCAATCCAAACGCGTGTAAAGAAATGCATGTCCTCGCCGCCGGTCAACGAGAACTGCTCGTCGAAAACCGTTCCCATGCTCCGATAGACGCTGGCGCGCACCAGCGCATTGCCGGTGATGCCGAACCTCACCCTCTCGCCCGTGCGAAAGCGGCGGCGTTGGAAGAACCCGCCCTTCTTGATCCAATCGGGCGTTCCTTTCTCGAATTCGGGAATCACCACGCCCGACACCACGTCGGCATCGTGCGCCTGCTGCGCGCACAGCAACTCCTCCAGCCAGTTCGGCTCCGCCCATTCGTCGTCGTCGATGGAAGCGATAAAATCCGCGTCAGCCGGTGCACGGGCGATTGACGTGTTCCGAGCCGCCGCGACGCCGCGGCGCGGCTCCACGCAGGAAGTCAACGGCCACTTCAATTCCGATTGGATTCGCTGGCAATAGGCGTGGCCGAGGCCAGCCGGATCGTTGTCCACCACCACAAGCTGGATGTCGGGCGGCGGCAGTTTCTTGAACTCAAGCCGGTTCAGGCTGCCCAGCAACCGCTTCAGCCCTTCCGGCCGCCGAAAGGTGATGACGCAGATGGCGACTTTCATGTGGTTTCTCCTGCCGCCGTGTCCAGCAAGGCCACGGGCGTTTTGGAAGCACGCGCAGCCGCCAGCTCTTTGGCAACAGGCCGGCGAGGCAACTTGGCCGGCCTCGAAAGAAGACAAGACACGTATAAGGCCCAAAACAAGTGGTTGATCCTTAAGAACGTGCTCTCGGTCAGATTAAAGAGAATTAGAAATGTCAGAAAAACCACCGGCCAAAGCCCCTCAAGCCGGTCGGTTCCCCGCAGCCGCCCCAGCGCACGGGCAAAGGCGACAATGTAGCTGACCGCGAACAGCGCCAAACCCGCCACGCCCAAGTCCAGCCAGATATCGAGAAACCCGTTGTGACCATGCGGCGGCTCCCATCCCACGAAGTTGCAGACATAAGCGGACGCGCCATCCAACCCCCGCCAAAAGCCGGCGAACCCATAGCCCAACCACGGGCGTTCGCGAATCATGACGACCGCAGCCGACCAAATGTCCGTTCGCCCTGTCAGCGTCGTGTCTTTGCCAAGCCAGCGCATCACGATTTGCTGGTTGTCCATCGCCCACACCGCCGCCACTGCCAGGGGTATCAAAGACAGCAAACACAGCGTCATCGCAATGGTCCAGTCCCGCCGCAACGTCCTGTAAAGTGGCACCAGGCTCATCACCGCAAGCATCCCCACCAGCGACGTTTTCGACCGCGTCAACACCAGCAATCCCAACGACAAGATCATCCCCAACCAGGGCAACAGCCGAAGCCAACGACCCTGCAGAAGCAAAAACATGACCACCACGCTTAACGCCATCATCCGTCCAAGGGCGTTCTTGTTCATGTAGATCCCCCGCAAAAGATCGCCGCTGGCATCATGTTGAAAGCCGAGTTGTGGCATCATCGCAGCAAACGCCACGCTGGCCACCGCCGCAACGATCAATGCAATCGCCACCAACGACACCTGGTCGCGGAACGTGAAACGGCTGGCCAGATAAACGCCGAACATCGTCGTCCCCAACAACGCCACCAGCCGCCGCAACGTCACCTCCGGCTCCACGGACCAGAAAAGCGAAATCCCGGCAAACCCAACCAACATCCACGTCAAGGAGTCGCTCCAAACGACCCGCGCCACTCGCTTCATGCGAAAAGCAAGTATGAGGAAAACCACCCCGTAAATCCCGGCGAAAATCAACTGTTTCAATGGATTGACCGCCCGGACTTCCTGCGCGACCGCTGTCATATCCATCCGCACGTCTGTCAACAACAACAGCGCGAGCAGTGCAAAGCATCGCTCGATCACCTCTCCCACGCTCATGCGGCCGAGGTTCATGGTTCGCTCCCCGCGACGTATGGAACCTTGCCCGGCTCCTTCACGTCTGCTTTTCGCGCCAAATGCCACACCGCCACCCACAGCAGCACCATCAGCAATCCGTCCGACGCCAGGCTCGACCATGCCGCGCCGCGCCAGGAATAGGCTGGAATCAACCAAAAATTAAGCAGCACGTTGAACAACGCCACGACAACCTGCACCGCGCTTCGCAGTCCTTGATGGCCCGCTCCCGTCAGCGTGTCCGCCGCGAAATAATGAACCGACCTGAAAAACGGTATCAACGACAACCACCGGATCGCTCCCACCGCGTTCACATACTCCCCTCCCAACACATAGGGAACGATCGGTGCCATCAGAAACAGAACCGCGCCGGCGAATAAACCATACACCGCCGCCAGTGGCACAAACCGCATCGCAAAGTCGAGACTGCCCCGCACCCCCGTCGCGCCATGCTGGAAAAAACGCGCATACGCCGCGAACAACAGCGACCTCACCGGGGCGAACGCGATGTCAATCAGCCGATACGCCGCGCCGTAAATGCCCGCGCTCTCCAATGTCGAAAGCCGGACCAACATGGTTTTGTCAATGTCGTTGTAAATGCCCATCGCCGACAAGCTGATGGAAAAATAAAACCCCTCCTTCAACTCCAGCTTCGAGGCGTCCAGCTTGGGCCGGCCCAACTCCCGGCATGTCAGCCAGACCGCCACCCCCGCGCTGAACGCCGTGCTGGCCAGATAGAGCGCGCCCCACTGGGCCGAGGTATGGCCGGCCGTCGCAAATATCAACACCACCACCCCGATGAGCCTGCACAGGTTGACCAGCACCTGAATCTGCGCCGTCCGGCCCAAGCGTTGAAACGCCTGATACGCCTGCGCACTCACATCCGTCAACCGGGTGAACAACAAATCGGTCAACGCCACCGTCAACACCAACAAGAACGGGATGGAGGGCGGCAAAACAAACACCGACACCCCCAACAAAACGACCAGCAAAAACAAGGCCGACATCAGCGTCAGCGCGATCGAATTGCCCCAATACACGCTGAAGACTTTCGCGTTGCGCGCGACGTTCTTGATCAGAATGTTGCCGCTGCCCATGCTGGCGAAGGGTGCCAGAATCGCCACCAGCGCCGTCACGCCCACAAACGCCCCGTAACCCGACGCACCAAGCGTGCGTGCCAGCAGGATGAAGTAAGCCGCCTGCAAAAAAGTCCGCGTGGTCTGCCCCACCAGCATCCACAAGGTGTTCCTGGCAATCAGGCTGCCCTTAAGTCGGTCCAGGATGACAGATGGTTTCATGCGCCCAAGGATGATGTGTGCCGGTGTGATCGCGCCGTCGCGGCAGAATAGCGTCGGCAAAACCGATTCACTCGCGTCACTCGGCGGTCGCTTTTCGTGCCGCCGCCTCGGGATGGGCCGTCGCCGTGTCCGCCGATTCCCGCGCGTCAGGGAGCGACAGTGTCAAGCGCAGCAACATCACCAGCGTCCAAAGAAACCCCATGGCCGCGCCGCTGATGAGCGTGTTGATCGCCGTGCGCGGTTTGACCTTTTTGTCCGGCACCATGGGCGGATCGAGCACTCGCGCCAAATACAGGTTGTAGGTCGTCTGCAAATCCACGTTCACCCGGTTCAACTCGTCCAGATAACACTGCACCATCGCCGCCGCCCGTTGCGGACTGTGATCGTCCACGCTGATCGTCAACAACCCGTCTTTAGTCACCTTAACGTCGGTTCGATTTCCCAACTCATCAAGGATATCCGTCAATTTGCTGCCGCCGCCTGCTTCCTGCCACGGCAGCTTGGGCAGTTTGATCAGCGCTTCCGCCTCATAAAGCTCGGCCAGCTTGAACTGGTCAATGACCTTCAACGCCACCCGCCGGCTCTTGAGAATGCCAACGATGATATCGGTTGCGGTATTGTTGGGGCGGATGGCGCCACCCAATGCTGCAGCCCCGAAGCGCGTTTTCATCCCATCGGCCGTAGGCCACTCCACATCCACCTCCGGCGGCACCAAGGCGGCCGAGGCGCGATAGGTTTTGGGCATTTGCAATGACACCGTCGCAGTGCCCGCCATCACCAACAGTGTCGTCCAAACAATGTGCCATTTCACCCGCCACATCGCGCGGATCAGGTCCCGTAATCGAACTTCGTCGTCCATTGGTTATGCCCTTTGCGCGTCCTGCCGGTTAAACCGTCCAACTCAAACTCCCCCACTCGGGCCGGCAGCCTAGCAGAACAGCGCCGCGTTGCTCAATTGCAAAAGGAGACCGCCCGCCGCGAGCGCGTTGACTCAAATTAAATGACACCGAAGGGGACGGGCTGAGGGGGCGAAAAAGGGGCGAGTCAGACACGAGTCAGACAACGCTTGACGGAACGCGCCGAAATGCTTTCACTTGCGCCATGCGTCGCTTTTGCCCGTGCGCCATACTGGCGGTGATCCTAGCTGTCCGCGCGATCGCCGGTGATCCTATCCGTGCCAGTGGTGTGCTGACGCCCTTGCAGGAAATTGAAGTGGGCAGCGAACTGCTCGGCACCATTGTCTGGATGGCCGATGAAGGCGCTGCGGTACCCCGAGGCCAGCCGCTGGTCAAGTTGCGCGACACGATCGAACGCCTGACGGTGGAACTGCGCAAAGCCCAGGTGGACACCGCCCGCCATGCCGTGGATCGCTACAAGCTCGACTTCGAGGCTGGCAAGCCTTTGAACGCGCGAAAAATCCTCAGCGATGAGGATATGCGATCTCGGGAGTTCAACTACGTGCGGGCCAAAGATCAGCTCGAGGAGGCCATCGCCAACCACAAACTCGCCATCGAGGACGTTACGAGACGGACCGTTTGCGCACCGGTCAATTGTGTTGTCACCCGACAACTCAAAAAAATCGGCGAAACGCTGGTTCTCAGCGCGGGCCTGGAAAACCTCCTGCGCGTGGTTCACATTGATTCGGTCTATTTCGTGGCCTACCCCGACGCGAAATACGCGGGGCTGATCCAATTGGGGCAGAAAGTCGAAGTGTTGGTTCCGATACGCGGCCAGGAAAAGCTGGCCGGCGAAGTCGCAAACATTGACCCGATGGTGGACCCCAACAGCGCCAGTTTTCGCGTCAAGGTGTTGATCAAGAACCCCGATCACAAAATCATGCCCGGTTTTCACGGCATCGCCACGTTCCTGACGGACCATTGACGCGCCGTTGTCACCGGACGATCTCAGCCCGGTTTTCGCACCAGTGTTTTTTGCGTGACGGAAGCCCAACCGAAACGCGACCGGCCGCCGACAGATCGTGACCCGCCCATAGGAATGACCCGGAACCCTGTTGCGGCAAGCCGTGGGAGCTTGTTTTGGCTGCCAAAATGATGCGGAGGCTGGCAAAGCAAAACCGGCGCGCCAGTGACGGCAACGCCGGTTTTGTGTTTTTGCCAATTTCTACGAACTGGCTGACACTGGCACAGTGGCCGCAATGCCTTGCGACGTCATCGTACTTTGGATGTTGTCGAAGGTGCTCGCGGTCTTGGTGCCCACCGCCTTCACGACCAGAATGGCCACGATGGCGATCAACGCCAGCACCAACCCATACTCCACCAGGGACTGTCCGCTCTTCTTTGCTTTCCGCAGTTGTATTCTCATTTATGCACTGTCCTTTCTTCCTTTTAATGTCGGAGAAAAGTCGGCTCCAACCAGCTAACATGGAGCATCCAACCCGTCTTGTCTATGGGACGGCGGTCGGTTTTAGTATAGGAATAAATCCTATACGCGGTGTCCGCTGCTCTTCTCAGCCGACAGCCTCGTGGCGCAGTTCGGTGGCACTGCCGCAATCGAAACGAGGGTGGAAGCCGGCATCATTGGCTCAAACGCCTTGAGCCGGCTTAAAGCAACCAGTGCGTGTAAACGAGTGCCAAACAAATGCCGCGCAGCGTCACGCAATGCGGTGCAGCTAAAGCATCGAGGTTTGCACGCGCGTGACTTGCGAAATTGCAAAACGCTTCAGCCGGTTTCGCACCCCCCGCACTCTTACTTCGCAGCCACAGCCGTATCGGTGCCGATCTCCGACACGCACACCACCCGGAAACCAAGATAGGCGTCGCTGAAATCCGCCGCCCGCCGCGCCCGCATGGTCGCGCGGCAACTGTAACCGTGATTCATCCAACTGCCGCCGCGGCATACTTTATACTGGCCGTCCGCCGGCCCCGTCGGATTCTCCCGCGCCGCGCCGCTGCCGTAGCCCGGCTCATACCAGTCCGCGCACCATTCCCAAACATTACCGACCATATCGAGAATGCCATGCGGACTGGCGCCGTTCAAAAACTGCGTGACGGGCGAAGTCTGGTCGAAGCCCCCACCCTCCTCCGCGCTATTGCACCGGCGCGGATCCCACTGATTGCCCCACGGGAAAATGCGTCCATCGGAGCCGCGTGCCGCGAACTCCCATTGGGCCTCCGTCGGCAGGCGGTAATCGCGGCCCTCGCGCTGCGAGAGCCAGAGGCAAAACGCCGCGGCTTCGTTCCAGTTCGTAAACACCACCGGATGATCGTCACCATTCCACGGCGGACGAAGCTGCCGGTGGTCGGGGTTGAACTGCTCGTATTGGGCATTGGTCACAGGCGTGACCGCCATGAAATAAGCCTGGGTCAGCTTCACGGAATGCGCGGGTTTTTCGTTGTCGGGGGATTTGGCATCGGAACTGCCCATCGTGAACTCCACTGGTTCGATCCGCGCCAGCGCCATGCCGACCGAGTTGGTCCACGTCGCGTTCGCCGCCGGTTTCGACGGCTTAACCGCCGCGATCCCGATCCTGGTCACGTCGCCGGAGCTTTTGGCCTTGGGCGGCGGCGGCGTGTCCAAAGCTCCCCCAGCCGCCGGAGCCTGCGCCGCCCGGCTCGCCCAATGCAACCGCACGCCGATCGCGCCCACCGATTTCAACAATCGGTTCAGCCGCAGCAACACCAGCCACAACACCACGCTCTGAATCGCCAGCACGACCAGCAACGCGGCCAGCAACCACGGATGAATTGAACCGCCGGCAACCGTTGAAATCATCATCGTCTCCCGGGCGCAAATTTCGCGTCAACATCTAACAACTATCCCCGTCCGGCTCAACCGCAAAATGCCTGCGCATTCTCCGCCCCAGCCGGCGTCTGTCTCCGCCGGTTGCACGATACGCGCGGCACCACACGAAGATTCTTGTTTCCAATCCTTCGTCATGGCTTATACTGCCGCCCATCGCATCATGGCTTCGGACCCCGAAATGGTTGGCAGCAATCCTCACACGCAATCGCAAACCACGCCGGATGCGCTGGCGCCGGGCGGGACGGACCCAATTATTCAGCAAGCCATGGAGGAGTTTGAAGGCGGTTTGGCGCGCGTAACCGTCCTGCGCGTGCGTCCACAATGGGACACGGCGGCGATTCGGGAGCGGCTCTGGGACGTGGTGCTCGCTTCCATCGCGTTGGTGGCGCTCTCGCCGCTGTTTCTGCTTGCCGCCATCCTGACGCGCTACAAGTCGCCGGGACCGCTTATCTTCCGCCAGAAACGCCTCGGCAAGCACGGCGTGCCGTTCGACATCCTGAAATTCCGCAGCATGCGCATCGACGCGGAGAAATTTCTGCGCGAACACGCCGACCTCTACCGCCGCTACGTGGCCAACAACTTCAAACTCGATCTCTGGGAAGACCCGCGCATTTCGCCGTGCGGCCGCTTTCTGCGCCGCAGCAAGCTCGACGAGCTGCCGCAAATCTGGAACGTGCTGCGCGGCGAGATGACTCTCGTCGGGTCGCGCCCCATTGTGCCGCCGGAAATCGTCAACTACGGCATCTACGCCAAACGTCTGCTCTCCGTCCGGCCGGGCGTCACCGGCTACTGGCAGGTGACGATGGGCGGCGAGATGGGCTATCCGAGGCGGGTGGTGCTGGACATGTTTTACGTCGAGCACAAGACCCGCGCGCTGGACATGCTGATCCTGCTGAAAACCTTCCCCGCCATCTGTTTCCACTTCTGGAAAAACCGCAAATCGGCGAAACCACCACCCGCCGCAAGCCATTGAAGACCGCCGCCGGCCGGGCGCATCGCGCTTGGGATTCGCTCTTGACTGCGCGACGGAACCTGCAAACATTCGGGCGTGAAACGGATTCTGGTGGCCTTTGGGTTGGCAGTCGTCATAGGGACGTCCGGTTCCCTCGCCGCGCGCGAGGAACCGGCCCAGCCTTGCCCGATCCTCAAGGTGATCATCACCGAGTTTCCGGCCAACGAAAAACTCATGCTGCATCCTACACCCGAGTCCCACCGCTCCGTTTTTGCGGGTAGCGATTCCATCGGGACCTTGTCCAGAAATCGCGGTATTCGGATCGCCGTGCTTTGGGAAAATCGCACCGGCGAGCCGTTGCACGATGTCACACTGCGGCTGGAGTATCAGCAAGCCAAGACGCAAGCCGTCCGCACGACGGAGCAGCAATTCCATGATCTGCCGATAAAGGGCCATTGGACCAACTTCGATCTCAACGGCGGTGAATACCGGGACACGGTGCATGTCGCCGCGTGGCGTGTGTCGGTCTTCAGCGGCGACCGTATGCTCGGCACCAAACAATCCGTCATGTGGCCCGACCGATAGGCCGCCTTCGATTTCGCATTGCCAGAGACTGACGAACACCGCCAACGTCATCCCATGACTCCGACGCCCACGACACTGACCGGCTATCTGGACAAGACCGCCACGTTCTTCCCGCATCGGAAAGCCATCTTCTCCGGCAGCGAAGTCATCCGCTACGGCGAAGTCCAAACCCGCTCACTCGGTCTGGCGCGGTTGCTCTCCGATGCCTGCGCTGTCCGGCCCGGCGACCGCGTCGGGCTGCTGATGAAGAACTGCCCGGAATTCATCTACGCGCTCTACGGCATCCTCTTCACCGGGGCGACGGTCGTGCCGATCAACAACTTCCTCAAGCCGGCCGAAATCGAATTCATCCTCCGCGACGCCGGCGCGAGGGTGCTGATCACGGCCTCCGCGGATTTTAAGCCGGTGCTGAGCCACCTGCGCGGGCAGTTGCCGGAACTTCGGCCGCTGGACATCGCCGCGCTCAACTGGACGGAACTGGCCGCCAAACCGATGGAGCCGTTGACCCTGGTGCGCCCGGCCGATCGGGCTGTCATCATCTACACGTCCGGCACCACCGGCCGGCCCAAGGGCGCCGTGCTCACGCACGCAAACCTCGTGGCCAACATCCACAGCATTAGCGTCGTGCTCGGCAATGTCGAAAGCGACCGCTTGGTGCTGGCGCTGCCGATGTTTCACAGCTTCATGCTCACCGTGGCGATCCTGGCGCCGCTGTCCATCGGCGCTTCCGTGCTCATCATCAAATCCATCAAACCGTTTCGCCACGTGCTGTTCGAGATGATCCGCCGCCGCGCGACGGTGTTCCTCGGCATCCCGCAAATTTTCCAGGCGCTCGCCACCGCGCACATTCCGTGGTGGCTGCGCTGGCTGCTGCCGTTGCGGCTGGCCGTCAGCGGCTCCGCGCCGTTGTCTGCCGAAACGCTCCGCCGTTTCAGCGAACGCTTCCGGTTTCCGCTGCGCGAAGGCTACGGCCTCAGCGAGGCCGCGCCGGTGGTTTCTTTCAACCCAATCCACGGCGCGAGCAAGCCCGGTTCCGTCGGCCCGCCGATTCCCGGCGTGCAAGTGCGCGTCTTCGACGACCAGGATCACGACCTCGGCCCCGGCCAGGACGGCGAGATCGTCGTGCGTGGCGACAACGTCATGCTCGGCTACTGGAACCAGGAGGAGGCGACCGCCGCCGCGTTGCGCGGCGGCTGGCTGCGCACCGGCGACATCGGCCGACTCGACGCGGACGGCTACGTTTACATCACCGACCGCAAGAAGGACATGCTGCTGGTCCACGGCAACAACGTTTATCCGCGGGAAATCGAGGAGGTCATCTACCAAATCCCCGGCGTCCGCGAAACGGCGGTGGTCGGCCGGCCCGACCCGCGTCACGGCGAACTGCCCGTGGCGTTCGTCGTCCCCGCCGACAACGCCACGCTCGACGAGGCGGCGGTGCTGACCTTTTGCCGCGAACGGCTGGCCAACTACAAACTGCCGCGCGAAATCCGCATCCAAAACGAGCCGTTGCCACGCAATGCCACCGGCAAAATCCTGAAAACCGAGTTGCGCCGGCAGGCGCTGCAAGAGACGGCCGGCCCCCGTGCCACCGCTCCTTGACGCGACTGCAAGCGGGCCTATAGTGAAGTGGGTTTGAGTCTGGCCGCCACTGCGGAGGGCAACATGGTAAACGGCAAACAAGGCAATATCGTTGTAGGCATTGCGGACAACCGGGTGTTCGTCAAGGTGGAAGGCAAAGGCACGCACCTGATCAGCCACCCGTTGACCCGATTTACCAGCGAAGTGATCAACCGCGGCTTTGGCGAGTTTATTGTGGACCTCGCCGATTGCTCGTCCATGGACAGCACCTTCCTCGGCGTGATCGCCGGCATCGGCCTGCGTTTGATGCCTGCCAACGGTCACGTTCATCTGGCCAACCTGAACCCGCGCTGCCGTGAAGTCGTCGCCTCGCTCGGCATTGACCGGCTTTCCACGGTGGATTTCTGCGATCTTCGCGCCACCGCGCCCAACGGCGATGCCCAACCGCAGCCTGCCGAACTTCAGCCGCTGGCAACGCCGCAGCCCGTGCCGGGCGACACGGAGGCCAAAGCGAGCCACGCGGAGATGATGATTGAGGCGCACCGCACCCTCATGCAGATTGATCCGCGCAACGTCCCCAAGTTCAAAGACTGCGTCCGCTTCCTTGCCGAGGACCTGGAAAAACTCCGCGCCAGCCAGAAGAACCCCAACTCCTGAGACGTGCCGGTTATAAGCCCCTCAATCTCTTGATTCCTCAGTCTGAGCCCTCAACTTCTCGTGCCGCCGTCCCTGCCGGGCAACCAAGGTGCGGAAACGGGCGCATCTTGGCACCCGCGCCGCGATCAAGCCCCAGAGGTGGGGCGAAGCGTCCCCGCTGAGCCGTACCCTGTGACGACGCAACGCGCGGCTCGGCGGGGACGCCTCGCCCTACCGGGTTGTCGCCGGTAGGGCGCGACCGCCGGGCGCGCCGCAACGTTCTCAAATCGGCATCGCAGTCTCTTGACCCAAACTTTTGGCCGGCGCGGCGGAGTCTGTCTCAGAACGCGGGCTTGCCGGCGTAGAACGGATGTCCACATCCGTTGATCATTGATCCGAACGGTTTCATTCATCCAGTAAACGGCTTGGAAACCCGTTCTACGTTGCCGGCCCGTCAATCTCTGGTTGCCGAAACCGGATCGCCGTGAATTCGGGGAATCCCAACGGGATTCCATCGCTCAGCCCAGGGTTGGCCGGTCCTCCGGCCTACCCTGGGTCAACGTTCCCAAAAGCAGTCCAACTCTGAAAGAGTTGGATCCATTTCCCATGATGATGCAACTCCGTTGGAGTTGAATTTGTTTTTGGGATGGTTTCCCGGCGTAGGCCGGAGGACCGGCCAACGCCGGGCTGAGTGATTCCCACCCCGTTGGGGTGGGTCGGCCGGGCGCGCCTCCATCGCATAAGCGATTTTACCTTGACATAGTAGAGAAATATGCTATAGTTCTCTGGACGTAAAATCCACCCCTACACCGCCCAGGAGAAACCCATGAACAAAGGACAGACCAAAAACATGTCGCCGAAACAAATCCAGGCCAACCGCCGCAACTCCCGCCATTCCACCGGACCGAAAACACCCCAGGGCAAGGCCCACTCGCGCCTGAACGCCCTCCAACACGGCCTGCTGGCCCGCGAGGCGGTGCTCCAGGGCTTTTGGATCAAGGAATCCCCGCGCGAGCTGGAGGCGTTGCACCGGCAGTTCTGGCGGCAGTGCGCG
>Ga0114951_10000165_pt1 | contig 95360 bp, 103 predicted proteins | sample AM7aDNAmetaG_FD_88677 | JGI IMG/M metagenome (GOLD analysis project Ga0114951, IMG submission 88677) | Freshwater microbial communities from Finland to study Microbial Dark Matter (Phase II) - AM7a DNA metaG | ecosystem: Environmental > Aquatic > Freshwater > Lake | place: Finland: Lake Alinen...
AAGGCGAGATCGGGCCGCATGCGTGCGTTGTAGACGTATCCGTAGACTTGGGCGGATTGGATGCCGGCGTTGACGGGGTTTGTGGGATCCCAGGTTTCGGAGGGGTAGGGGTTAGCCATGCTGTAGGAAAGATTCTGGTGACTGGTGAAGTTGCTGCGCCAGGCGCCGTTGGAGTCACGTTTGTTGTTGTCGGGGTAGCCGGTGTGGGAACGGATGCGATTGGGTTCGAAGGCATCGGGGTAATATCCCGACGCGCTGGGGCAGACGAATTGTTTGGGGCTCATGCGGCCCATTTTGATGAGGAGGAACATCGCTGCGGTGACGTCGTTGGTCGCCGGGGAATTGGCTTCGGATCCGCCAGTGACGGCAATGGAACAGGAGGAGGGAACGGAGGGATAGCCGCGGGCGCAGGTGAAGGCGACAGTGACCGTGTGGTAGGTGGAGAAGACGGATGCGGAAGCGGTTTCCACGGCGGAATAGACACCGCCGCCAGCCGTGAGAGTTTGATACGCGGACTTGGTGCGGGGGTACTCGCGGAATTCCGCGTTGTATTGCCGCACCTGCTGGAGGAAGGCGCGCAGATTGGTTGCGCAATAGGCGCGTCGGCTGGTTTCGCGGGCGCGGATGAGGACGGGAAGCATGAATGAGATCAGTATGGCGATGATGGCGGCAACGACGAGGAGTTCGATCATGGTGAAGGCCGGTGGCGCGGCGGCGGGGCGCGATTTATGGATAGTGATGGATGGTTGGCGGAACGGCAACATAACGATCCATTAACTGGTGGAACAAGATTGCACTATGCGCGTACCAAGCCGCTGGGTTACGAAGGGAGGGCGTCTGAAAGTTCTTGGCCGCCAAGATCAGTATACTAACAATAATTCCATTTTCTAAGTGTAATCTGGAATTATTTGAATCTATTTTCGTAAATATTTGTAAATACGATGGTTATATTTGTATGGTTTGTTTGGGAATGATATATCGCAATTTGCGCGGGTGGCGGCGGGGACGGCTTTTGTTGCATCGCCTACCGTACCTTTAGGTGGGTAATTCGGCACCCGGTTGTTGCTCGTCAGAGCGGCTTGAATCTTGCCTTCATCACTGGTCGTTGGAAAGAGGATTGGCACTCCCGGAGCCATTTTCGGCGTGTGCAGAAATAGAAGGAGCATGGCGGGGGGCCATGCTCTTTCTGGTCATTACAGTTCTGCGATGGGGGAATTTTTATCCGACCAGCGCCTTGGCTTTGGCGAGGATGTCGGCATCGCTGAGGTGGACGTAGGCCAGCACGTCTTCCGGGGTCTTGCCGGACTTGGGGAAATTCTGGACGTACATGCTGTCCACTTTCACTTTGCCGGTCTTGGCGGCGATCTCAGCAATTTCGCTGCCGAGGCCGCCGGTGTAATTGTCTTCCACGACGAGGACGGGCCCGCCCTCGGCGAGTTTGAGCAGCTCTTCCACATTGAACGGCAGGCAATAGGCGTCGACGAGCGTCAGATCAACCCCGGCGGCTTCGAGATCCTTGGCGATCTTGAGGACGGTGTGGATGAGATAGCCGTTGGTGGCGATCGTGAGCTTTTTACCCTTTCCGGCTCCCTTCTTGAGTACCTTGAATTGGCCGAAGGGGAAGGTTTCTGTTTCGGGGTAGATCACGGTGGTATCGGCGCGGAGGGCCCGCAGGTAGACGGCGCTGGGCCACTCGGCCATTTCGAGCACCATGTTATACGTGGATGGTCCGTCGCAGGGGGTCAGGACGGTGATCGCCGGGTTGCCGCGATGGTCCTTAGCGTGGGAGAGGGCGCGGGTGAAGGCGACGTCGACGAGGGCCATTTGGGAGGGGCCGTCGGCGGCGAGGGTGACGCCGGTGTGGGTGCCGACGAGTTTGATGTTGCTGCCGCCGATGAGGGCCATTTCGAGCTGGTCATAGCCGCGGACGATGAACTTGCCGAAGGTGCTGACGAACGGGATTTTTCCGCCGGCGGCCATACCGGCGGCGGCGGAGACCATATTCTGTTCGGCGATGCGGCATTCAAAGAAGTGGGTGGGGTGGTTCTTGGCAAAGTCGATGGAGTAGGTGGAGTTTTTGACGTCGGCGTCGAGGCCGACGACGTTGGGGTTGCTGCTGCCGAGGGCGTCGAGTGCGAGGCCGAAGGCGCGACGCGGCGAAAGTTTTTTCTTGGTGTAGAGGGCTTCGGTGAGTTTGTGTTTTTCGGCGGCTTCCTTAAGGGTGGGGGCCTTGGTCGCATGACGGTGTGCGGTCGGATGCAGCGGGGGATGGACGCGGAGCATGCGTTCGGTATCGGCGGGGGCGACTTTGCTTACGCCGAGATCCTCGCCAGTGCGATCGAGTTCGGCCAGGACGTTGGGAAGATCTTTTTCGGTGACGGGCGTGCCGTGATGGCCGAGGCCTTGTTGCGAGGCGGCGCCCCAACCTTTGACGGTTTTGGCGATGATGGCCAGGGGGCGGCCGGCGACCATGGCTTCGGTGCGTTGTTTGAGGGCGTTGACGATGGCGGTGGGATTGTGACCATCGACGATCACCGGTTTCCAGCCGAAGGCTTCGGCTTTGGCGGCGAGGGCGTCAGCGGTTTGGGCGGGGGCAACGTAATCGGACTGGGCGATTTCATTGCAGTTGAAGATGGCCACGACGCTGGTGAGTTTCTGTTCGGCGATGAAATCCATGGCTTCCCAGATCTGGCCTTCGCGGCTTTCGCCGTCGCCGATGATGCAATAAATAAGTTTGCCGTGATGGTCGACCTTGGCGGCGGCGGCCAGGCCGGCGGAGACGGAGAGGCCTTGTCCGAGGGAGCCGGTGGCGGCATCAAAGAAGGGGAAGCCGCACTGGGGATTGGGGTGGCCATCGACGGGGCTGTGGATATCGCGGAGGGTGAGCAGATCGTGTTCGTCCATGATCTTGGCTTTGCCGTGGAGGTAGATGGAGACGCCGATATCGGCGCAGGCGGCATAGACGATGGGAACGGCGTGGCCTTCGGAAAGCATGAGGCGATCGGCGCCGTGGTGCTGGGGGTTTTCGGGATCCCAGCGCATCTGTTGGTACATCAGAATGGTGATGATGTGGGCGAGCGAGAGGGCCGTGGAGGGGTGGCCGCTACCGGCGGCGGTAGTCGAGCGGACCGCGAGCTTGCCGATCTGGAGCGCCTTGGCATGAACGATCTGATCAAATGTGGGCATGTGAAAAATCCTTCAGGCAAAAAAAAGTGTACGAAGAAAATGTGGGGGCAATCATAGCGGCTTTTGCCGGGCCTGACAAAATGGCGGGTCGGGTACGGGACGCTCGTTTTTGCCCGCCGCCTCGTGATACAATGTGGGGATGCGTGACCTCTTGCGAGTTGGTGGATGGCGTCGAAGCATCGTGAAAACGCTGTGGCTGTTGCTTTGCGTGGCCGGGCCGGTTTGCGCCCAGGAGGCCTCGAGCGATTGGTTTCAGTCGGTCCGAACCGCGCCGCCCAGTTCGCTGGGTGCCATGGGTATGCGGTCGGAGGATACGCGGTCGAAGCCGTCGATGTTCGACAGCCCCGCGGTGATTCTGCGCGACAACGTCGATCTCGACGCGGTCGTCCGCGATATTTCCGGTGAAGCGTCAATCGATCTGCGTGATACGATTGAAGAGCATTTCATCAACGACATGTCTTCCGCGTCGTTTTCACTGTTTCGCGACCGCTTTGCCGGCTCTGCGATCGACTTGCGGCAACCTTACGAGCGCACGAACAACGCGTCGGCGCCGGTCTTGATCGGCCCGGACAGTATGCGTGCTTCTTCGCTCATGGTCGACTCATCGGCAGTCAGTGCGGCCAACAGTTTTGATGTGCCCGTCAGCGGGTCGGCATTCATTGTGATTGCGGTGGGGGTTGGGGTGTTGATTGCTGCGGCGATTGCTTTGATGGTGTACGGTTTTCGCAGCCGGGCCGCCTGAGCCCGCGGGCTCACTCCACGGCCTGGGCTCTGTCTGAAAACTCGGACGGGATCGTCTTTCGTGCCAGGCCGGCCGTCTGCTGCGTCCTCGGACCTCAGAATACTTACAAGTATGCTTCGGTCCTGCGTCCTTGCATCCGGCCGGCCTGGCCCAAAATCCGACCGCGCCGCGTTTTCAGACAGAGCCTGTCATTCAGGCCGGCTCTTCAAAATGCATGCTGACGGTATCCATGGCGTGGTCGAGGCTGGTGTCTTGGTCGGCCAGGACGGCTTTGGCGGCCGTGCGGATGCGATCCTTCATCGGCGGATCGGTGATGTATTCGACGGGGGATTTGCCATCGATGCGCGCCAGCAGGAGCGCTCCAAGCAGTTGTCCGCCGAGGGCTTCGGCGGAGTTGACGAGCGAGCGGTCCGCGGTGTGGCGGTAGGTTTGCCAGAAGGCGTCGGCCAAGAGCATGAGGGGCCGCCATTTTTTGCCGTGATAGAAACCTTTGAGCAGCAGGTGATTGACCAGTGTGGCCACATCGAAGGCGGGATGTCCGTAGAAGGCGACTTCAAAATCGAGGAGCACCAGGTGGGCCAAGGCAAACGCCGGCGCCTTTGCTTCCGGCCCCTGGTCCTTGATCGCGGGCCCCTCTTTCTCCGGCACTAGGAACATATTCTTGGGCGAAAAATCGCCATGAATGAGGCACATTTTGGCGGCCAGGAGTTTGTCGGCCAGTGTGCGGATGATCGGCGCGACATCCGCGTGTTGCTGGGCGGTGGTGAGCAGGTAGGGTTCGGTGCGTTGCTGGATGAAGAGTTTGGGATCGCCGTAGCGCTTGGCCATGGCTGCGTCGTTGATCGTGGATGAATGTAGGAACGCCAGGAGCATGCCGGCGTGATTGGCCGCGGCGATTCCGCCGCCGCCGGCCTCGCCGGTGAGCAGCGCCTTCTTCCAGAGGATCGAACCGGTGGGGGCCGCATTGATCGCCAGGATGTAGTTGGGTTCGTCAAACCAGAGCACTTCGGGCACGCTGCCGGCGGGGAGCAATTCGGTCAGCAGTTGCAGGCAATCACGCTCGACCAGGACGCGGTCGATATCGACCAGCCATTCGGCTTCGGTGCGGAACTTCGGCAGCGGTTGCTTGAGGACGAAGCAGGCGCCTTCATTGGCGCGGTGATCGGGCTTGCCCAGTTTGATCTGGCCGGGCGTGCGCATGTCGGTGCCGATCTTGGCGCCGGCGGCGGTATCGAAAATTTTCAACACCACATTGGCGACGCCGCCGGAAAGCGATTGCACCAGGATTTCTCCCTGCGACGCGCGGTCGGCGGCGCGGAGATAGTCGATGACGTTTTGTTCGGACAGTTCGATCAAGGTCTACGGCTCGTAACGTTTGATATCAGCGAATTTGTCGAGGTCACGGTCGAAGGAGACGGGACGGATGCCCAGCGCATGCGATTGAGCCGCCAGCAGGCAGTCGACGAAGCTGATGTTGGTGCGTGCAAAGCGGTTGAGGCCATCTGCGAGCATGTCATGATCCAGTGTTTCCACGCCCGTGCTGTTGATGACGGTCAAGAGATGCGAAGCGGTTTCCTCGCGCGGGACCTGATAGAAGGATTGCAGCGTAAATACCACTTCGGCGATGATCCATGGTGTCAGCAAAAGGCGGCACTCATTCGCCGCTGCTGCTTGAAAAACCGCCTGGGCTCGGCGGAGATGGTCGGGATGATCTCCCGTGATAAATCGGAGAATGATGTTGGCATCAAGAAGATATCGGGGAGAGTTCATCGGTGTTTCTTTGGCATGTTGCGCGCGGCCCAAGCGTGTTCGGCGGCCTGTCGCATTTCCTGCACCGATGGCGCGGGGCCTCGCCTTTGCAGAATGCCCGCGAGATCGAGAATCGACTTAACGGGTTTGAGTTGAACTGTACCATCGGCAAGCTGCTCGATTTGCACTTCGTTGCCAGCAGCAAGCTTCCACCGCCGGCGGTAGGCCACCGGAATCGTTACCTGTCCTTTACTGCTGATCGTCGCCTTATTCATGATATTCACTTTACAATTATGAAATGTAAAGTCAAATGAATAATGCTTTACCCCATATTGGCGCCGGGCAACTGGCGGATTTTGACGCGCGAGGGGGTCACGGTGTAGAGGCGGCGGGGGGTGAGGCGTTTGTATCGCTCGAACAGGCGGTCGATGGCGGGGCCCTGATCGTGCAGCACGGCGGGGTCGTCGAGCAGCAGCACGATCACGCCGGCGAAGGGGACTTTTTCTTCGTAGAGTTTGCTGACGAATTCGGTATCGGTGGTCAGCAGGTTCCACTGTTTCTTGGCCAGCACTTTGCAGAGGTCGGCCGGAGAGTTGCCGAGCGTTTCGGGCGCATCGGTCTCGGCGGACAGTTCGAGAACCGTGTGGCAGACCTGTTCGTGTTTGATCATGGCCTCTTGGGCAGCGGGATGGACAGCACCATGGACGAGAAACCGCATGAGAGCTCCGATCTTCGAGTGTTAAATCACCATTTACCGGCACGTTGCCGCGCACAGGGAGACATTATGCACACGATGAATCCGTACGCCACGGCGGACGGCCATGAGGGTGGCGGCGGCGGTGGCGGCGTCCCGTTCGTGAATATTTGTGGGGGACATTTTTCGAAGCGCTTCGAGGACTTGTTCGAACTCGTGTTTCCATTGGGGATCGGGTGGGGGGGTGGTCAGAAAGCGTTTGCGGGAGAGGCCGAGGACGACTTCGACGCCGAGGTCGCGCAAGTTTGCGGCGGCCAGTGCGAGGCGCCAGTTGTCGGCCATGGTTTTGCCGAAGCCGACGCCGGGATCAATGGCGATGCGGCTGCGTGGGATGCCGGCTTGTATTGCGGCGTCGATGCGCTGGGAGAGGTAGCGTTTGACGGTGGCGAGGATTTGCGGATCGTCGGTGGGGGGATTGTCAGGGAAGCTTGGGCCGATATGCATCAGCACGATTGCGCCCTGGCCGGCCGCGACCGCCGGGAGAAGCTGGGCATCGTGCGTGCCGGCGGAGATGTCGTTGATGTTTTTCGCCCCGGCGGCGAGGCTTTTCATTGCCACGTCTGCAGAGCGCGTGTCAACCGATACGGTCACGGTGCTCGCGAGTTTCTGCAGGACGGGCTCGATGCGTTGCCATTGCTGGGCTGCATCTACGGGTTGTACGCCGGCGCGAAAGAAGCTTGAGGCTTCGGCGCCCAGGTCGAGGATTGCGGCGCCATCGTGGAGCAGTTGCTGTGCCTGGCGCAGGGCTGCGGCGGGATCGAGGAATTGTCCGCCATCGGAGAAGGAGTTGGGCGTGATGTTAAGCACGCCGATCCAGGCCGGATGGGTGGTGAGGGAGTCCCAGCGAAAAGGCATTTTCATGCGGGCAGTATACCGTCGCGGTCATCGGCTGTTATCGCCGGACGTTTATCCCCGCCGCCAGCCGATCCAGAACGCCATTGCCGCGCTGAAGGCGTGGAGGAGCAAGCGGAATCCGGCGAGGCCGAAGAAATGCTGAATGAAATAGCTCAGCGAGTTGTCGGCCACGAACGGCCAGCATGCCCATTCGGTAAGCACACCGGCGGGGATGGCGACGAGCAGCGCGATTGCGCCGAGGATTACGCTACCCCGCTTGTTCACTGCTGCTACGCACAAACCTGTGCCGAGGCCCACCAGGGGGAGCGCGTAGAATCCGGATGGTACCCCCAGTTTCGCGGCCCCTGCGCCGAGGGCTGCGCCCACGATGGCCAGCGCGCAGGCGAGCGGAAATTGAAAAACTTCGCCCCAGGAAGGTTCGTTTTGCGTGGCGGGGGATTGCGGCGGGTTGGTCGGCGGCGTTGGCGTTGGGTTGGTCATGCGCGGCTCCAATGGGAGAATCGCTCCATTGCACGGCGGTAGGGCGGGGCTGTCAAATCATGAGCCAATTGGAGATGGTCAAGGACCAATGACGGCGTCAATGAGTGATGGGATTTGCCTGAAAAAGTAGAGGAACCTGGGGGACCGAAGGGTCGAATAGTTGCCTCGCGTGCTGAATATCCTACAATGTCATCCATTAATAGTCGGCAGCGCTGCGGAATCATTCGCGGAAGCTTTGGATTACTTGTTCAGCGCAGAGCTCTAGAATCGCCCCGTCGGATCGCCGACGAGGAGCGGCCCCTGCTTGCCGAGCACGGCTGTTTGAAAATTGATTAGGACGTAAGTCGCTATGAATCTTACAGTTAAAGAGGCTGCGAAGCTTCTCAATACAACGGAAAACAAGATCTATCGCCTGATCAGCGATGAGCATCTTCCTGCCTACCGGGTGGAAGATAAGTACCGTCTGAACCGCGTGGAATTGCTGGAATGGGCGACCTCGCGCGGCATGAAAGTTTCCCCTGAAATATTTCGCGGTAATGAAGAACCGGTTCCGTCTGAGCTGCTCGCACAATCGTTGCAGCGTGGGGGCCAGATCGCGGACCTCGACGCGCCCGACAAGCGAGCCGTGCTGCGGGCGGTGTGCGATCGCATCGTCCTACCCGCGGGTGTCAATCGCGATGATCTTTATAGTGTGCTGCTGGCGCGCGAGACGCTGGGCTCGACCGCCATCGGCAACGGCATCGCCATTCCGCATCCGCGCGGTCCGATCATCATGGGGGTGCAGGATCCCGAAGTGACGCTGGTGTATTTGCGGAACCCGATCGACTTCGGCGCGGTGGACGGCCAGCCGGTGAGTATTCTTTTCGTGATCGTCTCGCCGTCGGTGCGGTACCACCTGAATCTGCTCAGTCATCTGATGTATGCGCTACAGGATGCGGACTTTCAGGCGTTGCTGGCGGCGCGGGCATCGGCCGAGCAGATCGTCAAGCAGGTCGTTGCGGTGGAAACCCGCCTGGCCGGGGGCGGCGCCAAAGGAGCGGCGACGTGAGCCTGGCTTTGCTTGCACTGGCCGTTCTGGGCGTGGGCGTACTCTGGAGCATAGTGGCCGGAGCGCGGCAACGGGTGGCGCTGGGCGGGGCGCTGGCGGCGGCGGCGGTAGGGGGGATACTGGCGACGGTTGCGGCGGGGACGGTGCTTTGCGGCGCATCGATCGGGCCGGCGGAAATCGTCTGGCCGCTGCCGCTGGGGGCGGTGTCGCTGGGCCTGGACGGCTTGTCGGCATTTTTTCTGCTGGTGATCGGTCTGACGACGATTGCCGCCTCGATCTATTCGTGGGGTTATTTTCGCGATGAGCCGCCGACGCGCTCGCTGATCGGTTACGGAGTGTTTTACTGTCTGCTGGTTGCGGCGCTGATCACGGTGGTGGCGGCGCGCGACGGCGTACTTTTCCTGATGGCGTGGGAACTCATGGGGGTGAGTTCGTTTTTCCTGGTGACGTTCCGGGACCGCGATCCGGAGGCACGGCGCGGGGCATGGATGTATTTGATTTCGACGCACATCGGCGGGGCGGTGGGTATTTTTCCGCTGTTTGGGATTCTGGTGATCCGGGGTGGAGGGACGTCGTTTGCGGCCATGTCCGCGGCTGCGGCCGGTTTGCCGATGCCCTGGGCGGTCGGATGTTTTGTGATGGCGTTGATCGGCTTCGGCACGAAGGCCGGTTTCATGCCGATGCACAATTGGCTGCCCGCAGCGCATCCGGTGGCGCCGAGTCCGGTGTCGGCACTGATGTCGGGCGTGCTGCTGAAGATGGGGATTTATGGATTGTTACGTTCGCTCGGCTGGCTTCCGCCGCTGCCGATCGGCTGTGCCCTGGCGCTGATGGGTGTGGGGATCATCACGGGTTCGATGGGCATTTTGTATGCGGTCGGGCAGAAGCAACTCAAGCGGATGCTGGCGTATTCGAGCGTGGAGAACATGGGGATCGTGGCGCTGGGGATCGGGGTGGCGCTGCTGGGGCGGAGTTTGGATCGGCCGTTGATCGTGCAGTTGGGCCTGGCCGGAGCGCTGCTGCATGTGCTCAATCATTCGTTGTTTAAGGGGCTGCTGTTTCTGTCGGCAGGTTCGGTGTTGCACTCGACGGGAACGCAGGAGTTCGACCGGCTGGGCGGTTTGGCGAAGAAGACCCCGCGGAATGCGGCGTTGTTTTTGCTGGGCGCGATGGGCATTTGCGCGCTGCCGCCGCTGAATGGTTTTGTGAGCGAATGGCTGATTTATAGCGCGTTATTTCACACGGCGATGGGGCCGTTCTCGCTATCGGCGGGAAGCGCGGTGGTGGGGTTGCTGGCGCTGGCGTTTATCGGCGGCGTGGCGCTGACGGGGTTTTCGAAAGTTTTTGCGATTACGTTTCTGGGCGCACCGCGCGATGCGACCATTCACGCCCACCGCACCTCCACGCCGATGCTGCTGGGGATGCTTGTGCCGGCGGTACTGTGCGTGATCATCGGCACGTGTCCGTGGCTGGTGATTCCACTTTTGAATGCGCCGATGGCGGCCTTGGGATTTGTGAGTGTTGATTCTTCACTGGCCGACGCCTTTGCGCCGCTGGTGCTGATTTCGCGCGGGGCGTTGATTCTGGCAGGTGTGGTGGCGGCGCTGGCGCTGCTCCGCAAATGTGCGGGCACGGATCAGCCGATCACTGCGGGGCCGACCTGGGGCTGCGGTTATTCCGCCCCCACTGCACGCATGCAGTATACTGGCTCATCCTTTGGCTGGAGCATCCTGCGGAGTTTTCGCAGGATTTTGCTGCCGCGGCGCCAGGCACATCTTCCCGCCGGCTGCTTTCCGGCCACGGGCGATCTTTCCACGTCGGTGCCGGATGTGATGTTGACCAAGGGGTATGCTCCGGCATTCGGCTGGAGCGGGCGATTTGCCGAGGCCTGCCGACCCATGGAACGGTGGCGGATCCATGTGCTGCTGATGGGCATCGTGGTCACGCTGGTGGTGATGTTTGCGGTGGAGACGGTGTTTCGGCCGTTCTGGCCGGCGGAGCGGAGTTCCGCCGGCGCTGCTCCCGTTCATTCGGCCGTGGTGGATGGCGGCGCGCCACGTGCAGGAGGACTGCCGTGATATTTCTGACCAGCAGCCTTCTGGTGCTCCTCGCCGGCGCGGTGCTGGCGGTGCTGTTGGCGCGGCACGGGCGCGCCGGTCTGATGGTGTCTCTGGTGGCGATGGTGCTGGGATCGGCGGGGTATGTGGCGGCGGCGGTGGGGCGGTGGATTGATACAGCGGCGCCGCCGCAGCGCCTGATATGGCCGTTGCCGCTGGGCGCGCCGACGCTGACGATCGATTATCTTTCCGCGTGGTTTCTTTTGACGCTGGGGCTGCTGAGTGCGGTCGTCGCGGTTTACTCATGGTCGTATTTCAGTGTCGAAACGCGAAGCACGCGTGCGACGGCGTCGGTGGGGGCGGTGCTGTGTCTGCTGGTGGCGTCGATGGGCGTTCTCTTGTGCGCCGGGGATGTGATTTTGTTTCTCGTCGGCTGGGAAATGACGAGCCTGGCGGCATTTTTTCTGGTGGGATTTCACGATGAAGACCCGGCCGCACGACACGGGGCGTGGACCTATTTGATCGCGACGCATCTGAGCTCGGCGCTATTTCTGGTGCCGATGTTCGCGCTGCTGGTGGCGGTGGGGGGGTGGAGTTTCGCGGGGATCGGAGCGGCGCTGGGGGTGCAGGACTCCACGGTTCGCGTGTTGATTTTCGCGCTGGGATTGGCGGGCTTCGGCGTCAAGGCCGGATTTATGCCGGTGCATGTGTGGCTGCCGCTGGCGCATCCCGTGGCCCCGACGCCGGTTTCGGCGCTCCTCTCGGGTGTCGTCGTCAAGATTGGCATTTACGGACTGCTCCGCCTGCTGATGCTTCTGGGCCCGCTGCCGGGTTCGTGCGGCACGGCGATGATCGTGTTGGGCGCGGTCTCCGGCGTGCTGGGCGTTTTGTATGCCTTGGCACAGCATGACATCAAACGATTGCTCGCGTACCACACGGTCGAGAACATCGGGATCATCGGCATCGGCATCGGCGTGGGGATGCTCGGGCAGACGACGGGTCATCCGCTGGTGGCGCTGCTGGGCTACTCCGGCGCGCTGCTGCACGTGCTGAATCATGCACTTTTCAAAGGGCTGTTGTTTCTCTCGGCCGGCGCGGTGATTCATGCGACGGGCACCGGGCAGATCGACCGTCTGGGCGGCCTGGCGAAAAAAACGCCGTTGAATGCGCTCCTGTTTCTGTTGGCTGCCGTGGCGATCTGCGGGCTTCCGCCGCTGAACGGATTTATCAGCGAGTGGCTCATTTACGGGGGGCTGCTCGGCGGGACCATTCGTTTGCCCCGCGCGCTGCCCGGGGTGGCGGTGGTCGGCCTGGCGGGATTGGCGCTAATGGGAGGGCTGGCGCTGGCGTGTTTTGCGAAGGTGTTCTCGGTGGTATTTCTTGGATCGCCGCGCGAAGCTTTGACCGCGCATGCCACGCCGCGGCTTATGCTCGGGTCCATGTCGGCGCTGGCGGTGCTGTGTCTGTTGATTGGACTGGCGCCTTCGGTGGCGACCGATCTGATTGCACCAGGCGCTGCGGCATTCGTCGTTACGCCTTACAGCACATCAGCGGCTTCGACTTTCGACGCAATTCTCGCGCCGGCCGGTCATCTCAGTGCGCTGCTGGCGCTGCTCTTGGCGCTGGTGATCATTCTGTTGCTCGTTCGCCATCTCATGATCAGAGGTCAGATCGTCATCACCGCCGCGTCGGGCCGCGCCGGCACGTGGGGTTGCGGCTACCCGGCGCTGACTCCGCGGATTCAATACACCGCATCGTCGTTCGCGTGGTCGCTCATCCGGTCGTTTCGCCGACTGCTGTGGCCGCACAAACATCTGGTTGTGCCTGCCGGTGCGTTTCCCTCGGGCGACATTCGCGCGGAGCTTTCCACGCACACGAACGACATCGCGCAGACGGATATTTTCTCACCATTCTTCAAAGGCGCTGCACAACTCGCCGCGATGATCCGCACCGTTTCACTTTCCGGTCATGTACCGACGCATGCCGATGCCGCAATAGGCGAGGATCGCGGACCGTTTCGTACCGGCTGGTACAGTCTTCTCTCTGCTGTTCGCCGCGGCAGCATTCAAGTGTGCGTCGTCTATGTGGCCGCGACGCTGGTGCTGGTATTTATGGTGGAGACCGCGTGGCAGCCGCGTAGCGGCGGCGCTTTGGTGGAGCGTACCGCGCCGGCTATTTCGATGTCTGCTGATCCTTCTCAACCCACGGCCCGTCCGACCGCGACCCGCGGGGCCGACGAACTCAACCATGTTCTGCCTGGAGCGACAAGGCCATGAATTTGCTTGCCATGACCATTCATCTGCCCGTGCCCGGTGTTGCCGCCGTGGTGACGGCGCAGGTTCTCGGCGTGCTGTTGTTGCCGCCGTTGCTGATGAGCGTGATCGCCAAGACCAAGGCATGGTTCGGCGGCCGCGACGGTCCGCCGTGGCTGCAACCGTACTTCGATCTGCTCAAACTGTTCCGCAAAGGCGCGGTCTATTCGCACACGACGACCTGGGTGTTTCGCGCCGGACCGATCGTGAGCCTTGCCGCACTGCTGACGGCGACGACGATGATTCCTGTCCTCGGGCCCAACTCGTGGCTGGGCTTCAAAGGCGATCTGATCCTGGTCGCGTACCTATTTGCGCTCGGCCGCATGTTCACCGTGCTGGCAGCGATGGATACCGGGTCGGCCTTCGAAGGCATGGGCTCGGCCCGCGAGGTGACGTTCGCCACGATGTCCGAACCGGCCCTGTTCCTGTGCCTGGCGGTGCTGGCGATCTCGACGGGCAATCTGCAACTGGACGACATGCTGGGCACGAATCTCGCGGGGGCGTGGCATAGCGTCGGGCCGGCGATGCTGCTGGTGGTCGGGGCGCTCTTCATCATTCTGCTCACCGAATGCTCGCGCATTCCCGTGGATGATCCGCTGACGCACCTGGAACTGACGATGATTCACGAAGTGATGGTGCTGGATCATTCCGGGCCCGACTTCGCGTATATCACCTATGGCGCGGCGCTCAAGTTCACGCTGCTGGGATCTCTGCTGGTCCATGCAGCAATGCCGCAGGTGGCGTGGGTGGGGCTGCCGGGGGCGCTGCTCTGGCTGGCGGCGCTGATGGCGCTGGCGCTGCTGGTGGGAATCATCGAATCGACAATGGCGCGGCTGCGCCTGAACCGCGTTTCGCTTCTGCTGGCCGGCGCCACGGTGCTGTCCGGCCTGGCTGTGCTGTTGGTCCTGTTCAATAAACTCGCCTGAGGTAACCATGCTCGCTGCCCTGACGCATCCGATACCCGACTCCCTGCACACCGCCATCGATGGCGCGCTGGTGCTGGTGCTGTTGCTCAATTTGGCGATGCTGGCGACCAGCCGCCTGGCGACGTGCATCCGGCTGTTCTCCTTTCAGTGCCTGGTGATCTCCGTGCTTCCGATCGCTGCCGCCACCGCTTCCGATGCCATCGGCATTCACGGCTTCTTCCTTATGGGAGGCACGGTGGTGCTGAAGGTGTTTTTGATTCCATTCATTCTGCTCCGCGTGATCCGCACCGGTGACATTCAACGCGAAGTGCAGCCGTACCTAGGGTTCACGGGGTCAGTGGTGGTGGGGGCGATGATGATCGGCGGGGCGTTTGCGTTGTCGAGCCGGCTAGTGCTGCCCGGCCAGGCGATGTCCACGCTGCTGATTCCCGTGGCGATTTCGACGCTGCTCATCGGCCTGCTCATTCTGGTGTCGCGCTATAAGGCGATCACGCAGGTCGTCGGCTACTTGGTGTTGGAGAACGGAATTTACCTGTTCGGTCTCTCGCTGCTGCATGCGATGCCGCTGCTCGTGGAACTGGGCATTCTGCTCGACGTGTTCGTCGGCGTGTTTGTGATGGCGATCGTGGTGTACCACATCCGCCAGGAGTTTGATCACATGGATACGCAGAACCTGGCCCCGATGAAGGAGCCGGCATGATTCTGTTACTGACCGTTACGCTTCCGTTCGTGCTGCTGTGCCTGCTGCTTCCGACCAGCCGGTTGCGCCGCGTCAGTCTGGTGGCGGGTTGTGCCGCGCACTTCGCTGTGATCCTCGGAAGTTGGATTTACCCTGTCCTGGCCGTGGCCAACCCCGGCACGCTGCTGGCGCTGGATCCTCTGGGCCATCTGTTTGTCACGCTGATCTCGCTGCTCTTTTTGGCCACTTCGATTTTCTTTGTCGGGTATCACCAGAAAGTGCTGGTGTCGCAGCGGGTGTTTCTGGCGTGCATGCTGCTGTTGCTGGCGTCGCTGACGCTCGTCTGCGCGGCCCAGCATCTGGGGGTGCTTTGGGTGGCGCTGGAAGCGGCTTCGCTGGCGGCCACGCCGTTGATTTATTTCCGCCTGGGTCCGCGGGCCCTCGAGGCCACGTGGAAATTTCTGCTGATGAATTCCGTCGGCATTGCGCTGGGGTTGCTGGGCATCTTCTGTCTTGGGCTTTCCACCACGGCACCCGCACCGGCGGCCACCACGCTCTCGGCCACCACAGCCGAAGTTGCCGAAACGGCGCCGCATGGTGAAGAGGGCATCGGCATGACGGTTACTGCGCTGCGAGAGGCCGCACCGCGCTTGGACATCGCGTGGGTTCGCGCGGCGTTCCTGCTGGTGCTCGTCGGCTTCGGCACCAAGATGGGTCTGGCGCCGCTGCATTCGTGGAAGCCTGATGCGTACGCGGAAGCCCCGCCTCCCATCGCTGCACTCTTCGCCGGCGGCGTCACGCTCGGAGCATTCCTCGGCATTCTTCGCGTCTTCCAGGTATGCCTGGCCGTTGGGCAAGGGCCGTTCGCCAGCCTGTGGATGACCGCTTTCGGATTGCTCTCCATCCTGGTCGCGGGAATCTTCATCATCGGCAACAACGACTATCGGCGCATACTGGCCTACACGTCCGTCGAACATATGGGCATCCTGGTGCTGGCTGTCGGCCTTGCCGGCCTGGGCGGGACTCAGTCTTCGGTGTTGGGCGCCCAGTCGTCGCCTGCATATGCCGCCATGCTTCACACCCTGCATAACACGCTCAACAAGGGTGTGCTCTTCTTTGCGGTGGGTTTTATCTGGCGCATCTACAAATCGAATCGCATCTCGGACGTCAAAGGCGCACTGCATCATCATCCGATTGCCGGCGTGATTTTCCTTGGCGGGCTATGCGCCACCACGGCGTTACCGCCGTTCGGCATGTTCTATTCGGAGTTCGCCATCATTTTGGCGGCCGTGCAAACGCACCAGTGGTTCATCCTGATCGGTTTCATCGTGACGATAACGATTTGCTTCGTCGGCGTGATGACCGCGATGCTGCCGATGGCTTTTGGTGCGCCGTCGGTGCTGCCGGTGACGGAAGGTTCCGATGGAGCGTCTTCATCGTCCTTCGGCCATTGGCGCGAGCCCACCATGCTGCTGCCCGCGGCCGGAATGCTGATTCTGGCCTTGGCGCTGAGTCTGTATCAGCCGGATTACGTGACGCGGGCGCTGCACGCTGCCGCCGATCAACTGACGCCGGTCCCGGTGCAAACCGCGGAAATTCCCGCCGGCGTCACGACTGCACCGGACAGACCGAACACGGCACCGGCGGGCGATCATCTTGAGGAGGGCCACCTATGAGCGAACAGCTTCCGCGTTGGCTCTATCTCAGACAAGGCGTCGCCGTCGATGAGGCGGCGGTTCCGACGATTGCTTCCGAGGAGTTTGCGGCACACGTCGTGGCGATGCGCGGCCGCGGGGGACGCATTTCGAGTCTCTTCGCCCGGCGGCTGGCAACGGATGCGCTGCGCGTCTACTGCCTGCTCGCCTTCGATGCCGACTCCACGCTGGCGATTTGTGCCACCGATCTGGCCGGCGCGAATCCGTCGTACCCGTCGATCACGGCGCACTGGCCTGCCGCGCAGGCCTTTGAACGCGCGATCGCGGAATCTTATGGCGTCACGCCGCTGCATCATCCGTGGCTTAAGCCGTTGCGTTACGTGGCCACCGATAACGGCACGCCCGCGCCGTGGGGCAAGTTCGATCCGGCCAAGACCATTCCTGGCGACTATCCGTTCTACCGCGTGGAAGGCGAAGAGGTGCACGAAGTGGCTGTCGGGCCTATTCATGCCGGTGTCATTGAGCCAGGACACTTTCGCTTCCAGTGTCACGGCGAAGATGTGTTGCACCTGGAAATCGTGCTGGGGTATCAACATCGCGGGGCGCAGGCGCTGCTGCTGCATCCGAATGCCACGCGGTCCGCACTGGTCGCTGAGACCATTGCCGGCGATGCGACTATTGGCCATGCGATGGCGTACTGCGTCGCGCTCGAGGGTCTCGGCGGCGTCTCGGTCGGCATGCGGGCGAGCGCCATCCGCGCCATTGCGCTGGAACTCGAACGCCTCGCCAATCATGTCGGCGATCTTGGGGCACTGGGCCTGGATATCGGCTTCCTGCCTACATCCGCATACCTCGGACGGCTTCGCGGGGATTTCCTCAATCTTACTGCCGAAATCTGCGGCAGCCGCTTCGGGCGCAACCTCCTGCGTCCCGGCGGCGTGAAGTTCGATATCGATACCGCCCTGGCGGAAAAGATTCGCACCAAGCTGGAGGGGCTGCAGAAAGAGACGCTGGAAGTTCTCGACCTGATGTTTTCGACACCCTCGGTCCTGGCTCGTTTTGAGGGTACCGGGGCACTGACGCGTGAGACAGCCGAGGAAATCGGTCTCGTCGGCCCCGCCGGCCGGGCGTGCGGATGCCCGCGCGACGCGCGTTCCAATCACCCTCACGGTATCTACCAGTTCAATCAACTTCCCTTGGCCACCGAAACCACCGGCGATGTTTCGGCCCGCGCGGTCGTCCGCTGGCTGGAAGTCCAACGCTCGCTCGAGTTTTTGCTCGATATCCTCACCCGGCTGCCCGAAGGCAAGACGTTCGCGCCGCTGACCGCGCTGAAGTCCAACGCGCTGGCGATTGGCCTGACGGAAACCTGGCGCGGCGAAGCCACGTATGTCGCCTTCTCCGACGCCGCCGGAAAAGTTTCGTTCGTCCAGCCGAAAGACCCGTCGATGCATAACTGGTACGGCCTGGCGCTGGCGCTCCGCAACGTCGCCATCTCCGATTTCCCGATCTGCAACAAGAGTTTCAGCCTCAGTTACTGCGGGCATGATTTATAAGGTTGAGCACCGATTTTCATGGTCAATGAAGGGCTCCCATGCTAAAGATTCTGCAAACCCGGCTGCATCAGGGCCATCGTACAACGAAATTTCCGCTGGAAATCCCGGCGTTGCCGGAGCGTTTTCGCGGACGGCCCACCATCGACCAGGCCAAGTGCAGCCCGCAATGCCAGCAGTGCGTCGACGCCTGCCCCACGTCGGCGCTGTCGATCGTCCCCGTGGAAAACGGCGCCACGAAACGGGAGCTTCGCCTCGACCTGGGCAAGTGCGTCTTCTGCACCGAATGCGTCGATATCTGCCCGACCGGCGCGATCGCGTATACCAAGGATCACCGCTTGGCGACATCCACACGTGAAGACCTGATTCTCAGCGGCGATCAGCTCAAACTGGCCGAGGGCTTAGGCCAGCAGATCACGTCGCGTCTGGGCCGGGCACTGCGGCTGCGCGAAGTGGCGGCCGGCTCCTGCAACGCCTGCGATCTCGACACCAACGTGCTGAACACGGTCGGCTGGGATCTCTCACGCTTCGGCATTGCGTTCGTTGCCTCGCCGCGGCATGCCGATGGTTTGCTCGTCACCGGCGCCATTTCCGAGAACATGCGTTACGCCGTCAGGGACGCGTACGATGCCGTCCCGGCGCCGAAGATCGTCATCGCGCTGGGCGCCTGCGCCATCTCCGGCGGCCCGTACGCCGGCTCTCCCGCGACCCACAACGGCCTGGGCGATGGATCGATCCTGCCCGTCGACTTGTTTATTCCCGGTTGTCCCCCGCATCCGCTGACCATCCTCGACGGGTTGCTGCGGCTCATTCATCGGATACCGAAAGGGTAGGGAACTAGGGGATGACTTATGCACAATTTCATTCCACTCCCCAGTCCCGGCCGAAACGAATAAAATGCTCCCGGCGGATTCAACTCTGAACTTCCGCACATCGATAGGCCTCCAAGGGAACCAGCACCATGCGCTATATTCACTTCCTTGCCGTTCTCACTCTTGCGATTGCCGGAACGCTTTGCCAGTTCGCTTGTTCAAAGAAGGAAGCGCCGGCCACTACCACGGCCCCTTCCGCTGAGTCTTACCGCGCCGCTGCAGAGCGGGGCGATGCGGATGCCCAGGACCGCCTGGGGTACTTCTACTACAAGGGCGAAGGTGGTGTAGAAATGGATCTGCGTGAAGCCGTTAAATGGTTTCGCAAGGTCGCGGACCAGGGGTATGCCAAGGGTCAATCCGATCTCGGTTGCTGCTACTCCAAAGGCCAAGGCATCGAGCAAGACCTTGCTGAAGCCGCCAAGTGGTTTCGCAAGGCAGCGGATCAGGGATATCCCACTGCCCAATCTGATCTCGGTTTCTGCTTCTTCAAAGGCCAAGGCGTCAAGAAAGACCTTGCTGAAGCGGTCAAGTGGTACCGTAAGGCCGCGGAACAGGGAAATGCCGAGGGGCAATTTCGTCTCGGCGGCTGCTACCAATTCGGCGAGGGCGTGGAGAAAGACTCGCGGGTAGCCGCCGAATGGCTTCGCAAGGGTGCGGAACAGGGGCTTGCCCAAGCCCAATTCGGTCTCGGCATCTGCTACGAATTAGGCGAAGGCGTGGAGATTGACCTGCATGAAGGGGTCAAGTGGATGCGCAAAGCCGCGGAGCAAGGAGAAGCGAGTGCCCAAGACAATCTCGGCACCTGCTACGAGTCAGGGAGGGGCGTGGAAAAAGATCAGAAGGTGGCGGTGGAGTGGTACCGCAAGGCGGCGCAACAGGGTGATGCTCACTCCCAATACGATCTTGGTTTCTGCTACGAGAAAGGCCGCGGGGTAGAACAAGATCCGCGCGAAGCTGTTGAGTGGTACCGCAAGGCGGCAGAACACGGCTTAGCCCGGGCCCAATTCAGACTCGGCCTCTGCTACGAAAAGGGCAAGGGCGTGGCGGCCGACAAGCATGAAGCGGTACAGTGGTTCACGAAGGCCGCGAATCAAGGCAATGCCATGGGCCAGTACTATCTCGGCGTTGCCTACGAATACGGTGATGGCGTGGAGAAAGACTGGTCCAAAGCGGTCCAGTGGTACCAAAAGGCGGCTGACCAGGGTGATGCCGACGCGGAAAAAGCACTGAAGCAGCTTTCCCCGCGATAGGAGTTGGAGCGGGCCGAATCCCTTTCAAGTGGCGTATTCGACGACGCTCCTACTCCCCCAGTTCGCACGTCCACGTTCACACCATATAATGATTTCTTGATTCCAGACGAAGTCTTGCGCCCGGAAGGTAGTAATGAACGACGCGGCGATCCGAGAGACATTTCGCGGCAAGTCGGTGCTGGTCACGGGACACACCGGCTTTAGGGGATCATGGCTGACGCTGTGGCTCCACGATATGGGCGCACGCGTCACGGGCTATTCGCTGGCTCCGCCCACTTGTTCATCAACGCTTCCCTTCGAATCGCTGCCCCACGGCTACGATCACAAGTATGTTTACAGTCATATCGGATTTAATCTGAAGCCGACGGATCTGCACGCCGCTGCGGTGAAGAATGTCTGGAGAAGCCTGTGAGCGTCAACCCGTTGGCCGCGGATCTCGATCACATCCTTGCGCATTCGCAGGGAATCTGGCCTTCGCTCCGCAACGCGCGGCTATTCATCACGGGCGGCACCGGCTTTTTTGGCCGATGGCTGTTGGAATCGCTCACGTGGGCGGATGATCAACTTCAACTCGGCTTGCAGGCCACCGTGCTTTCCCGCGATCCTGCCGCATTCGCTGCAAAGGCTCCGCACCTTGCGGCTCACAAAGCGCTCCATTGGCACTTCGGAGATGTTCGCAATTTCCGATTTCCGACGCCGCCGTCCGGCGGCTTTACGCATATCATCCATGCCGCCACCGAATCCGCCGGCGATCTGGCCCGCCGCGATCCCCAAGGCCTCCTTGAGAGCATTGTCTTCGGCACCAGCCGCACGCTGGACTTCGCGCACGAAAGCGGTGCACGCGACATCCTGTACATCAGTTCCGGCGCCGTCTACGGCCGGCAACCGCCCGACCTCCAGCGCGTATCAGAAGATTTCACCGGCACGCCCCATACCCTCGATGCCTTCGGCGCCTACGGCGAAGGCAAACGCACCGCGGAACATGCCTGCCATCTCTACGCCCGCGACTTTGGCCTGCGAATTCGGATCGCGCGCGGCTTCGCCTTCGTCGGTCCCCATCTGCCGCTGAACGCTCACTTCGCCGTGGGCAACTTTATTCGTGATGCGCTCGCGGGCGGACCCATCCGCGTGCAGGGCGATGGCACGCCGTACCGCTCGTATCTTTACGCAGCCGATCTGGCCCTCTGGCTTTGGACAATTCTGGTCAATGGAAAAAGTGGCGAGACGTATAACGTCGGTTCGGACCAGGACATCACCATCGCCGATCTGGCCCGCCTTGTTGCCGCGACGGTTGCTCCCTGCGCCGCGGTGCAAATCCTCACGCCGACGGTCCCCGGCACGCCTGCCAGCCGGTATGTTCCGTGCATTGATCGCGCTCGCCACGACCTCGGCCTTGCCCCGCTGATCCCCCTGCCCGAGGCCATCGCGAGAACTGCCCAGTGGCATCGCGCTTCAATTTCGAGATAAATTGTGCCCGGCTATTTCGCTGCAACCGGCGGATTCGTCGGCAATTTCCGACGCCGCGCGAGCAACGCATCAAGCCCCATCAGTCCCAGGCACAACGCCATCGCGAGGGCGGCGCAAATCCCCGCCCACTTGTAGGCATCCGTAGATTCCGGAATCGGCGCCAGGTAAAGCTCCGTCGCGCCGCGCGGAACGTTCACCGCCATGCGGTCCCAGGAGTCCGCGGCAAACGGCGCATCCCGGCCGTCGACCACCGGATGCAAAATCCCCCGGTTGAGATAATTCGCCACGACCATGCCGCCGGGAAAATCCTTCGGCAAAGGAATGCAAATGCCCGTCGTATCGGCAAAGCACGGCAAGGAAGACACCACGGTATCCTCCGCACCCGCCACGTACGCCAGCGGCTTGACGCCATCCACCTCCAGCAGCCAGCCGGCCGGCGTCTCCAGGCGCGTGTGCATCGTCTGGTCGTCGTAGTGGATCGGCGGAATCGATGTCGGTTGATTGGAGAGCGAGCAAACGAACACCCAGCGAATGCCATACTGGCGCACCGCGGCGAGCCCGCCCTTGGAGATGCGGGCAACCATCGCGTTATACATCGGATCGTATGCGTTCAGCGGATCGTAGTCGGTCACCGCCGGCACGCCGTAGACTGATGGAAGATTGTGGGTCAATGCGCGCCAGAATTCCGGATGAGGGTTGTGGAAGGGACTGATGGTATGCCACCGTCCGGTGGGCGTGCCGTCGGGATTGAACAGCAGGGTTCGCATTTCCGGCGGCAGCGGCGGGTACGGCCGGAAGCCCCACATATAAAAACCCGGCAGCGGTAAACTCACCTGGCATAGCAATAGCAGCAGCGTCAGGCCGACGGCGCGCCGCTGCCAGGCGATGCGCTGGGGGATCACACGCAGAATCTCTTCCAGCAGCAGGCCGCCCGAAAGCACCGCCAGCAACGTCATCTGCGGCAGCGCGCGCCATGGATAGTGCCACTGGTGCGCGATATTCAATCGCGATGACAGCACGTTCCACACGCCGCCATCGTCGCCCATCACCCACAATAACCCGAAAAGGAAAGCGGCCGTCCAGACGTGGCGGCCGTACGTTGCGCGGCGCGGCCGGGCCGCCGCCAGTAGCAACACCGCCGCGACCGCCAGCACCGCCATGGTCGTTCCGAAGTAAACCAACTGCCCGTAGTAAGGTTCGTAGACATCGCCCCAGTTATCAGGGTGCTTGGCCGACGCGAGCGGATAGGGCAGGAACATGCAGAGCAACTGTTCCGTCACGCCATGGCCGTAGACCCGGGAAGTCAGTCCCGTGGAGAGCGCATCGGGGGATGGGGCGGTAGTGGTGGCGGCCTGTACCTGCTGAATGCCCGTCAGGTGCGTCCAGAAGCTTCCGAAGTTCAGCAACTGCAACTGGCCATACGCCAGCGGCATGCAGAGGGCCGCGGTCAAGACGCCAGCAGGAATCAGCCATCGCAAGCGCCACAGGGGGATACGTTTGCACGCCACCAGCCAGACCAGGCAGAACGTCGTGAACCAGAGTGCAATGATGACCGTTTGCGGAAAGCCCGCGTAATAGTACATGGCCAGTACCAGTGCCACCCCTACGGGCCAGCGCCAGCCGACATCCTTCCGCGTGAGTTGAACCAGCAATAATAGAAAAAGCGGCTGCCAGAGGCACACCGCGGAGAAACTGCTCCACGATCGTCCCATGATCAGGACGCTGCCGCTGAGAATGAAGGAGAGGCTCGCCAGCGTGGCGACGGCTCTGCCCTGGCCGATCCGGCGGGCCAGTACGTACGTGGCCCAGTAGCCGCCGATCAAGTGGAGAATTGCTGAGACATCCAGGAACGCATACGGATCGCGCAGCACGTTGCGGGCCAGCGCATAGGCCACATAGAACGGCGGGTACATCGACGGGCCGGTACCAATCCCCATCCCGAGTTCCGGAACATAGCGCGGCCAGTGCCCCGACCAAACGGTGCGAAAATTCTCGAGCAACACCGGCATTTCGAGAACGAGTACGTCATCCTGCACAAAGAAATAGGGCTGGCGGATCTCGAGGAAAGCCAACGCTGCGAGCAACATCCCCATTCCCGCCAGCGGCCAGGCCCAGGCGCGAAGTCTGCTTTGCGGTTCAGGGGGTTCCGACGTTACAGGAGTAAGTATTTGCTCGAGGATCGCCGCCGCGCGGCTGCGGCGCAGGGGAAATCCCAGCGCTACGCACAGACCCAGCAAGCAGACGATTATCAAGCCGGCGATCGGAATCATTCGCCTCCCTCAATGGCGGTTCGCTTCGTCCGTGATTCTTGCCGCAAACGCAGGTGCAGTCACCCGGCGTTTGCCGCACAGTCATCCCTCGGCCCCGCGAGGCATCATAACGCGATCCGGTCAGACGCTACCAGCGATGGGCCGGCCCGCTGGGACCGATGCATCGCTTCATACATCGCTTGCGTTGCCTGTGGACCGCGATTTTCGTTACGATAAGCCACCGGCGCGGAACACCGGAAGATCATGGGAGCATCGCTGCATGGCGACGGCAAAGTTCAGCAAGGGTCGGAACGCGCCCGGCCAATTTTGTCATGTGAGTGAAATGCACATAAACGTCCTGCGAAGCTGTCCAGTGTGCGGCCATGCCCGATGTGAAATATTGCGCAAGCAGCGCTTCGTGCTCCCGGACGGTCATCCGCTGGCCGGCGGCTACGCGGTGGTCTGCTGCGACCTCTGCGGATTTGTCTATGCCGGCACCGCCGTTTCGCAGGACGATTATGATCGCTTCTACCGCGAACACTCTAAGTATGAGGATACCACCACCTCCACCGGCGGCGGCGATACGCCATGGGATGACGTTCGTCTGCACGAGACCGCCCGGTGCATCGCGGAGTTTCTTCCCGATCGCGCGGCCCGGGTGCTGGATATTGGATGCGCCAATGGCGGGTTGCTTCGGCATCTTGCAGCGCTGGGCTTCGGCCATTTGACCGGCCTCGACCCTGCCGCCGCCTGCGTGCAGCACACGCGGTCTATCGCTGGAATACGTGCCGAGATGGGATCGCTGAGCCATATTCCCGCGGGCCTGGGAACATTTGATTTTGTGATTCTGTCCCACGTTCTCGAGCATGTGCAGGATCTGCACGGAGCGGTTGCTGCCGTGGCGCAAGTGCTGTCCGCCAGCGGCACGGTATATGTCGAGGTGCCCGATGCCACCCGCTATGCGGAGCACGTCCCGGCGCCGTTTCAGGATTTCAATACCGAGCATATCAACCATTTTTCTTTGACCGCGCTAGCCAATCTGATGCACGTTGCAGGCATGCAGGTGGTCAGCCAGGGCGTCAAAACTTTGATGGCTCCCCCGCCGAATCCCTATCCGGCATGCTTTGCGTTCTTCCGCCGGGGTGGAAGTGTGCAGGCCCAGTTCGCGAAAGATCCGGTCCTGCGTCGGAAGATTCTTGAGTACATTGAGATTTCAACCGGGAAATTGCACGCCATGGATGAGTTTCTTCGCGCCGCTTTGCCGGCCGATCAACCGGTGATCGTGTGGGGCGTTGGACAGTTGGCGATGAGGTTGCTGGCCGAGTCCGTGTTGGGTACGGCGAGCATCGCGGCATTCGTCGACGGCAACCCGATCCACCACGGCCGGTTCATCCGCGGCGTGCGGGTGAGCGCTCCGGAAGGCCTCGCGGCTCTGCCGCACCCGATCCTGATCGCCAGCACGTTGCATGATGCGGAGATAACCGCGACGATTCGGCAGAAGCTGGGCTTGAAGAACCGCATTATCCATCTTGGCGTGCCTACACCATCACAGGAGCAGTGAACGCATGAACGTGGCGAAACGGGCAATACTCAATACCCTGCGGCGGCTCGGTTACGATCTGATCGCCGTACCCGCGGCCCACGATGGCAACGCCTACGCCGGCGTGCGTTCTTCAGCGTTGTACTCGCCTTGGAACGTGGATGCCGAATTCCTGAAGGCCTATGCGTTGGCCAAACCCAACACACTGGTCGATATGCTCCGGCTTTACGAACTCTGGAGCCTCGTGGGACAATCGGCCAAATTCGTGGGAGATATTCTGGAAGTCGGCACATGGCGCGGCGGCAGCGGGGCCATTCTGGCGCTACGGGCCAAAGCCGCCGGACTGCCCTGTAGGGTCTACCTCTGCGACACCTTCCAAGGCGTCGTCAAAACCGGCGCAAATGATGCCGTCTACCGCGGCGGCGAACATGCCGACGCATCGCGGGCTGCTGTGGAAATCTTCCTACACGACGATCTGCAGTTAGAAAATGTGACCATCCTCGAAGGAATATTTCCCGATCAGACCGGCTCCGCCATCGAAAACGGCCGATTCCGCCTCTGCCACATCGATGTCGATGTCTACCAATCCGCGAAAGACGTCACCGCGTGGATCTGGCCTCGATTGGTCGTCGGAGGCATGATTGTTTACGATGACTACGCCTTTCCCAACACCGCGGGGATTACGAAGATGGTGGATGAACAACGCGATCTGCCCGACAGGATCACCGTCTACAACCTGAATGGCCATGCAGTTGTGGTGAAGATTTCATGATGCGAGTTGCTGATTATATCGCCCAGTCTCTGGCCGACGCCGGCGTGCGCCAGGTGTTTCTGGTCACCGGCGGCGGCGCCATGTTTCTCAACAACGCCTTCGGCTCTGAGCCCCGGCTGACGTGCGTCTGCAACCATCATGAGCAGGCGTCGGCCATGGCGGCCGAGGGTTACGCACGCGTCACCGGCAAGCCCGCGGTGGTGAATGTCACCGCCGGGCCCGGCGGCATCAACGCCCTCAACGGCGTGTTCGGCGCGTGGACCGACTCCGTCCCCATGCTCATTGTCTCCGGCCAGGTGAAACGCGAAACCCTCCTGGCCACCTATGGCCTGGCCAATCTTCGCCAACTCGGCGATCAGGAAGTCGACATTATCCGGATGGTCAAGGGCATCACCAAATACGCCATCACCGTGACCGATCCGCTTTCCATCCGCTACCACATGCAGCGCGCCATTCATCTGGCGACGTCCGGCCGCCCCGGCCCGTGCTGGCTGGATATTCCCATTGATGTGCAGTCCACCATGATTGATCCGCAGACATTGCGCAGGTACGACCCCGCGGAAGATGTGCTCAACTGGGACGTGGCGGCCATTCGGGCCCAATGCCGGGATCTGATCGCACGCCTGCGAACGGCCGCGCGGCCGGTGTTACTGGCCGGCTCGGGTGTCCGCATCGGCGGCGCCATCGATGTGTTTGAGCAGGTCATCCAGCGACTGGGCATTCCCGTCACCACGGCCTGGACGCACGACATCATCGCTTCGGACGATCCCCACTTCTGCGGCCGGCAGGGCACCATCGGCGATCGCGCCGGAAACTTTACCGTGCAGAACAGTGACCTGCTCTTGATCCTCGGCGCACGGTTGCCCATTCGTCAGATCAGTTACAACTGGAAATCTTTCGCACGCCAGGCGTTCAAGGTGCAGGTCGATATCGATGCGGCCGAACTGAATAAGCCCACGGTCAAGCCCGACTTGCCGATCCACGCGGATGTCCGGGTGTTCTTGGAATGCCTGAACGAAGAACTCGCCGCCGCGGGCTACGACGGCGCGCCCCACGCGGCCTGGCTGGGCTGGTGCAAGGAGCGCCGCCGGCGTTTTCCGGTCGTGCAACCCCGGCAGCGCGAATATCACGGCGCCATCAATCCGTATCACTTCATGGAAATGGTTTTTGCGCGGCTGGCCGCCGATGACATCGTGGTCTGCGGCGACGCCACCGCCTGCATCGTGGCCTTCCAGGTGGCGCAACTGAAAAGAGGCCAGCGGCTATTTTCCAATTCCGGCTGTGCCTCGATGGGCCATGACCTCCCGGCAGCCATCGGGGCCGCCATGGCGCGCCCGGGCCGCAGGATCATCTGCCTGGCCGGCGATGGCAGCGTGCAAATGAACATCCAGGAACTGCAGACGGTCGTGCACTACCAGTTGCCGATCAAAATCTTCACCTTGAGCAACGGCGGCTACCTGTCGATCCGGACCACCCAGCGGAGTTTCTTTGGTCAGGAGATCGGCGCGGGACCCCAGAGCGGCGTATCGTTCCCGGATATGACGAAAATTGCGGCCGCGTACGGAATCCCTTCGCGCCGCATCAACGAAGCCGACTTCGGCGCATGCCTTGATGCCGTGCTCGCCGGCTCCGGTCCGTTTTTGGCCGATGTCGTGCTCGATCAGAATCAGACCTTCGAGCCGCGCTTGAGTTCCAAACAATTGCCGGACGGTCGCATGGTCACCGCGCCGCTCGAAGACATGTTCCCTTTCCTTGAGCGCGCGGAACTGGCCGAGAATCTGCTGATTCCGCCGGTCGAGTAGGGAAGGGAAGGCGGGGCTATGGTTGATCCCAAGACCGAATTGACGGCCTTGCTGGCGGAATTGCCCGAGGCTGCGGAGGAGCGGCAGCGGTCGGCGTTTGCCGAGCAGACCCAGGGGCGGGCGAAATCGTTGGTGCTCTTTGGTGCGGGGAATCTGGGGCGGCGAACCCTGGCGGGCCTGCGCCGCGTGGGCATCGAGCCCCTGGCGTTTTCCGACAACAACCGCGAGCGCTGGGGAACGACGCAGGACGGAGTCCCGATACTGGCTCCGGCGGAGGCGGCGCAGCGCTATGGGAGCTCGGCCGCGTTTGTCGTGACGATCTGGGGCGCGGGTCAGAAGCATCGGCTGGTAGACATTCGGCGGCAGCTTCAGGGGCAGGGATGCGCTGTCATCGTTCCGTTCGCTCTGCTGTCCTGGCATTATCCCGATGCGTTTCTTCCCTATCTGGCGATCGATGTTCCGCAGAAGGTGCTGCGGCAGCGCGACCGGGTGCTTCACGCCTATGAAGTCCTGGCCGACCGCGTTTCGCAGGACGAGTTTGTGGCCCAGGTGCGGTGGCGGTTGTGGCTTGATTTTGACGGTTTGCCGGCGCCTTGTCCGGGACCGCAGTACTGGCCGGCAGATGTGCTCGCGCCGCGAGGTCAAGAAATATTCATCGACTGCGGTGCGTTTGACGGCGATACGATCGCGGAGTTGGTGCACAAGCGCCCGGAATCGATTGGGCAGATCGTGGCCTTTGAGCCCGATCCGGCAAACTTCGTCCGGCTCCAGGAATGGGTGACGCATTTGCCCCCGGAACTTGCGGGGCGAATCCGCATCCGGCAAGAGGCCGTCGGGGCTTGCCGCGCGATGCTGCGGTTTGGCGCATCAGGCACGGCCGCGTCGGCGGTGGGTCAGGGTGATCACACTGTGATGTGCGTGGCCCTCGACGAAGTGTTGGCCGCGGAAACGCCGACCTACATCAAGATGGACATAGAGGGGTCTGAGCTCGATGCGCTGCACGGGGCGCGAGGCGTTATCGGACGGGCCCTGCCGGTGTTGGCTGTGTGCGCCTATCATTGTCAGGATCATCTGTGGGAAGTGCCGCTGGCGATGGCCGCACTGGGCGGTTCGTACGGGCTATACTTGCGGGCGCACAATCTGGAAGGGTTCGATCTGGTCTGTTATGCCGTCCCGCCGGGGCGCTGGGCGAAGACCGCCCCTGACGCTATGGATTGAGTGCTTCTTTTGGTATCTTGGGCCGGTAGCTCAGGCAAGGAATTCCGCATGAACCTCGATATTTTTGATGACTTGTTTGTCCTGGAGATGGCCAACAATCACCTGGGCGATGTGGAGCGCGGGCTCAAGATCATCACGGATTTCTCCCGCATCGTCCGCTTCAACAACGTCCGCGCGTCCATCAAGCTTCAGTTCCGGGATGTTGAGCGGTTCATCCACGAGGATTTCCGCAGCCGCACCGATATCCGGTACATCAAAAAAACGCTCGATACCCGCCTGAACAAGAAGGATTACGCCCGGCTGGTCGATGCGATCCGCAAGAGCGGGTGCATTCCCAGCGCCACGCCCTTTGATGAAAGCAGCGTGGATCTCTGCGTCGAACTGGGCGTGCAGATCATCAAGCTCGCCAGTTCCGACATCAACGACTGGTTCCTCATCGAAAAGATCGCCGGCACGCGCAAGCCGGTGATCGCCTCCACCGGCGGCTCGTCGCTGAAGGATTCCGACGACCTCGTGACGTTCTTTACCAACCGCAACATCCCGCTGGCCTTGAACCACTGCGTATCGCTTTACCCCAGCGAAGACCGTGAACTCGAACTCAACCAGATCGATTTTCTCCGCCGGCGCTATCCCAACCACACCATCGGCTTCTCGACCCACGAATACCATGACTGGGCCAGCTCCATGCTGATCGCTTACGCCAAGGGCGCACGCTGCTTCGAGCGGCACATCGATATCGATTACAACGGCGCGCCCGTCTCGCCGTACTGCTCACTTCCCGAGCAGGTCGACACCTGGTTCAAGGCCTTTCACAAGGCCAAGGAAATGTGCGGCGGCAGCGATACGACCAAACGCGTCCCCCCCGAAAAAGAAACCCAGTACCTCGATGGACTGGTCCGCGGCGTCTATGCCAAACGCGACCTGCCCGAAGGACACGTGCTCGTTCATGAACGCATCAACGAAGACGTCTACCTGGCCATCCCCCTGCTCAAGGGTCAGATCTCCTGCCGCGAATTGATGAGCGGCGAAATGCTGCTGCAAGCGGTCAAGAAGGATCAGCCCATTCTCATCGACATGATCGACAGCCCCTACGCGTATAACGACCGTCTGAAGAAAGCGATCTACGAGCGCGGGCTCGATCCGACGCCGCCGGCCGCGGGTGGCCCGGCCAAGAGCGATCTCCGCCTCGCACAAGGGTGACCCTTCTTACGAGCAAGCCACATGCCTTCTTCCAGCGCCGGGCCTTCCGATCACAGTGGGCGATTTTCGCTCATTGTTGCCACCATTGGCCGCACTTCCGAGCTCGCCCGGCTGCTGAAATCAATCGATCAACAGACCTACCGGAACTTTGAAGTCATCATTGTGGATCAGAACCCCGACGACCGGCTCGCCGACGTCTTGCGGCCCGTGGAAGGGAAATTTCCGCTCCGCCGCATTACTTCTCCGCAGGGCGTTTCCCGGGCGCGCAACCTTGGTCTGGCGCATACCACCGGCGATTGGATCGCCTTCCCTGATGACGATTGCTGGTATGGCGCCGAACACCTCGCCCAGCTCGCTGAGTTATTTGATAAACATCCCGAGTGGGATGGAATTGTCGGACACATGCTCGACGAGCGCGGGTTGCCCATCGCACCCTGGAAGCCCAAGTGCGCCCGCATGACGCGTTTTACGGCGTGGTTGCGGTCGGGTTCGCCGGCCATCTTTCTTCGCCGAACCGTCGTCGATCGTGTGGGCAAATTTGATGAGTTGCTTGGACCTGGAGCCGGAACGCCATGGATCGGCGGAGAGGATTGCGACTACGTGCTGCGGGCGCTTGAACTGCAATTCCATATCGCCGTGGAACCCGATGTGATCGTCTTCCATCCGCCGGTGTACGACCCGGACGGGCCGGGCGCGAAACAAAAAAGATACCGTTATGGACGTGCCGACGGCTGGCGCCTCCGCCATCGCGATCCCATGCCGCTCTGGTGGACGATTCTCTTCTTTCTCGTTCCGCTGGCGCGCGCCGCTGCCGCGCTGGTCACGCTGCGCTGGAACCAGGCGCCGGCACATTGGATGGGATTTAAGGGAAGAATTTCCGGCTATTTTGCGAAGTCATCCTGAACGCCCCCCTCCCCCCACCCCGCGCTCACGCAAACCCCACCCAGTTCATCCAGCGCACACGCCGGTAGCCGTAGAACGGTGCCAGCAGCAGGATGACCGCGCACTGGTAGGGGAAGTAGATCAGGCCGAAGCCCCAACCCGGGTGCCGCGTGCGGATGCGTTCCAGCGGGTAACGCAGCCGGCGATGCCAGAAAGTCAGCGGAATCTTTTCGTGGCGGTACAGGGCGTAGAGGCGTTCGAGTTCGTGCGTGATCTGAATGCCTCCGGATGCGGTTTTGTTGGTTCCGGTCGTCAGCGTTTTGCTGAGCGGAACCTCCATCATTTTCCACCGCGCCCCGATCGACTGGAAGTAGGTCCACAACTCCGTGTCCAGCGCGTAATGGAAGGATTCATCCAGCGGCGCCGCTCGCGCAAGCAGCAGTTTGCGGCGGTAAAAGCAGCTCGGCTGGCCGCAGGGCACATTCACCGGTAAGACGTCGACCACCTCGGGATACGGACCCCAGAGGCGCTCCGGCCTTCCATCGCTGAAATGCTCGATCGTGCGGCCTGCCAGCACGTCAATCTCAGGATTTTCGGCAAACTGTCGCCCCACCGTCAGCAGCGCTTCGGGCAGTAACTGATCGTCGCTGCACAGCCAGTTGACCACTTCCCCCGTCGCCCGCGCAAACCCCTTGTTGATCGCGTGCGCTTGGCCGCGATCTTTTTCGCTCACCCACCACGCCAGGTGCCGCTCATAGCTGCGGATGATCTCCACGCTCGAGTCCATCGAGCCGCCGTCGACCACGATGATTTCGAGCCGCGGGTAATTCTGCGCAATGAGGCTTTCGAGCGTCTGCCCGATCGTCGCCGCGCCGTTGTAGTTCGGCACAACTATGGAAATGCTTGGCAGCTCTGCCGCCATCCTCACTACCCTTTCTCAACACGGGCGAAGACCGGTCGGGTGCTGCGATCCCCGGCCATCGATGATCGACGCACAGTCAGCAGTTGATCCGCTCCCGCTCAATGACCAGCGGCCGCTTCTGCACCTGCGTGTGGATGGCGCCGATGTATTCCCCCAGAATCCCGATGAAAAATAATTGCACGGACGAGAAAAAGAACAGGCTGATCAGCAGCGGCGCCAGACCCATATCGAAGCGATTCCAGTACAGCAGTTTGGCGACCAGATAGCCCAGCGCCAGTAACAGGCTCAGCCCTGACATCGCAAAGCCAAACATCGTCGCAAGCCGCAGCGGTACCTTGGAATGGTTGGTGATGCCGAGCATTGCCAGGTCGTACAGCGTGTAAAAGTTGCTCTTGGTAAGGCCGCGCGGCCGAACCGGCTGATGGTAGGGCAGCTTGTAAGACTCGAAGCCGATGTCGGCAATTAAGCCGCGGAAATAGGGATACGGATCGTCGACTTGCCGCAGGATGTTCACCACCTGCCGATCGAAAAGCCCCGACCCTGTGGCGTTCTGCACCAGCTCCACATTGGAGAGCTTGGCCACCAGGCGGTAATACGTCTTGCGGCACAGAAACATCCAGAACGATTCGTCCGATCCGGTCTTTACCCCCAGGACGATCTTGTATCCCTCCTCCCATTTCGCCAGGTATTGCGGGATGAGGTCAGGAGGATCCTGAAAATCCGCCACGATTCCGATCACCGCATCTCCGGTCGCCTGCAACAAACCGTAGTAAGGCGAGCGAATGTGGCCGAAGTTCCGCGCGTTAACGATCACCTTGACGTTGGCGTCCTGGCGGGCAATTTCCCGCAGAATGGCGACGGTCTTGTCTTTGGAGGCGTTGTCGATGAACAGATGCTCGTAGCTGTATTGCGGCAACCCCGCAAACACGGCCTTCACCGCTTCATAAAGCGGACGCACGTTTTCTTCTTCGTTAAAGCACGGGGTCAGAATCGTTATTCGACGCATCGATACACCTGTCTGATGAGTGGCAACCCTCATGGGCCATCCGCATGCAACTCCATCTTCCTCCGCGGCACGCTCAAGTACAACTCCCGCGTTGTTCGCGTCTCCCGTTCATTTCCGGTTTTCGCGCGCCGCGGTGCCCGCATGCCAGCGCTCGAGAATCTCTGCATACCAATCCAGATACGCGCTGGCCATCCGCTGGTGGCTGAATTGCTGCTGTGCCAACGCCGCTCCGGCATCGCCCAGCCGAACGCCCAGCGCTGGATCGTCCAACACCTGCGTGATGGCCCCGCCCATGGCCTCGGCATCACCCGGCGGGACGAGCAGTGCCTCACGACCAGCCGTAACGCGCTCGGACATCCCGCAGATATTGCTGGCCACCACCGGCACCCCGCACGCCAGCGCCTCGAGAACGGTCAGCGGCGCAGCCGCCTCCGCTTTCGCGGCATGCACGTACAAGTTTGACGCGTGGTAAAACTTCGCCACCATTGGGGATTCCCGCTGAAACGGGACATAACGAATTTCGAGATTGCCGAACTCCTCTTGCGGTCCCGCTCCCCCCAGCGCCACCAGGATATATCGCGCGGCCGGCGATCCCGCTGCGACGCGGCGCATCGCAGTCACCAGCGTGGCAAAATCCTTGAACGCATTGTGCCGGGGCCTCGTCCCACAGAAGAGGACTACCCGGGCGTCGTCAGGCAGCCCGATCGCCGCGCGTGCCGCACGGCGATCGCCGCGGTGGAACACCGCCAGGTCGATTCCATTGGGAATGACCCGCGATCCCATGATCGCCGTCGCCAGCATCGAGCGCTGGGCCTTGTCCATCAGCCATTGCGATGGCGCGGTGATGAAAAGGCGGCTGGTCTTATAGATCGCCTGTTTCACGCGAAAGTTGTGCGCGGTGCCGTCGCGCCAGATTTCCGGCGGGATCGTCAGGTCCGGGCACTGCCCGCAACCCGTCAGCCAGCGGTCGCACGCAAACGAGTGCGCACAATGGCCGCTGAGCAACCAGGCATCGTGCAGCGTGAGGAGCGTGGGAATCTGGCCACTCAGTTCCGGCAACACTCGCAGATCGAAATAGCGGCCATGAAGATTGTGGGCGTGAAGAATGTCCGGCCGGCCCGGAATCAGGGAGAGCAACTCGTGCGAACCGGGGAAAGCAAAATCTTCCCGCCCCATCAGCCGGGAGGCAAACCGCGCCGGCTGGCCGACCGCTAGTTCCAGCAGCCGCCCGGCGGTCGGAAATCGATCCTCGCGCTCCGCCTTTTGGATATAGGGTTGTGCCACGCCGTTCCAAAAACGCGCCCACGGATTCCGCAACGCATCGTTCGGTATCGTCACCACGCGATCGTCATTCGACCGCCGATTCCCCACCGCCAGCCAGGCGTCATGGCCCGCCTTCAGGTATTCCCGATGCAGTTGCAGCGCCACCGACTCGGCGCCGCCGCCGCAATCATGGCTGTTCATCTGCAGAATACGCATTCTGTTTCGCCTGCTTTACGGGTGGCTCGCGTTTCGCGGCTTCACCCGAAGTTCACCCAATTCATGTTCCGCACGCGTTTATATCCGTAGAACGGACTGAGCGCCAGGATCATGGCCATCTGATAGGGATAGTAAACGCAGCAACCAAACCACCGCCCCGGATGCCGCCGCCGCAAACGCTCCACCGGAAACCTCAATCGCCGATGCCAGAAGGTCAGCGGAATCCGCTCTTTCACATACCGGCGGTAGATGCGCTCCAGTTCGTAGGTAACCTCCACGCCACCCGTTCCGCTCTTGGTGTAATTCGTCATCTCATAGCGGCTCAGCACGTCTGGAATGAATCGCCACCGCGCGCCCTGTGCGACAAAATAATGCCATAATTCCACATCCATCGCGTAATGGAGACTTTCATCCAGCGGCGGCTCGCGTTTCAGCAGCGCCCGCCGGTAAAAGCAACTCGGCTGTGCGATCAGATTGGCGATCGACAGTAGCGCCAGGTGGCTCTCCTGCGGAGTCACCCGCAGGTTCTTCCGGCCCGGCCGAAGATCGATGTAGTCGCACGCCCCAGCCAACACATCCATATCCCCCGCGGCAGCGAACCGTTCGCCAATCACCTGAAGCGCGCCAGGTGTCAGCTCATCATCGCTCCCCAGCCAATTCACGATCTCTCCCGTCGCCTTGGCCAGTCCCTTGTTGATGGCATGCGTCTGTCCGCGGTCCTTCTCGCTCACCCACCAGGTGATGTGGCGTTCATACTGCTTGATGATGGCAATACTGTTGTCCGTCGAGCCCCCGTCGACCACCAAGATCTCAAGCTTCGGATAATTCTGATCGACCAGACTCTGCAACGTGCGCCCAATCGTGGCCCCGCCGTTGTAATTCGGAACGATGATGGAAATGCTCGGAAGCGTGGCCGCCATGCACGTGTACTCTTTCAATAACCAGATAACGCTTGCCGCCCCCGAAACGATTCGCTCAACGGAACAATACAAAAGATGGCAAGAGGCGTCTGCTACGCCCGATGCGATGGCACGATCGCGCGCCGTATCCGATCGTACTCCGCCGGTCCTTTTCCTCTGAATCTTTCCCACACATATAAAAACTTCATGATGAAGTACGACACGTAGGCTAATCCCAGCGCCACTCCGTCCCATCCCCGCAGGAAGGACTTTTTCTTCACCACCACAACGTATAACGCTCTCAGCAGTTCTTTGAAGCTCGCCTTGAGCGCCATGTTGCCGTCGGTGTAGTAGCCGGCCTCCAGCCTCGTATACCGCGTGTGCCTCTCCCAAAACATTTCCAGCGTTTCGTGCGTCAGATGGTAAAACGCCACGTCCTCGCTCGGACTCATCCGGTAAATCTTCGTGGAATCGTACGAGATCTCCGTGTGGACTTTATCGCTGGTGACCAACGCACTCTTCCTGACCAGGATATCCTTGTTGACCATACACCAGGGCGAGCGCTTCGGATCCCTGATGCCCAGCACATACAAGGCAAAAGGCAAGGCAATGACGTCATAGTCGAAGTCTTCGCGGTTAATCAAATCGAGCACTTTTTCCACCAGCTTCGGATGGATAACATCCGAAGCCGTCACAAACAGCACCCACTCGTTCGTGGCCAGCGCCACGGCCCGCTGAAGCTCCTCTCCCGTACCGTCCTGGTACGGAATGCTGATGATGTTGTTCGTGTACTTCCGCGCAATCTCCACCGTCCTGTCCTGCGATGATTTATCGATCAACACGATGTCGTCGCTCCAGGCGAAGCTCTGTAGCATATATTCGATTCGCCGCTCCTCGTTGTAGACGCCCGCGATGATCGATATGTTTTTCATGCACGTTCCCCTGCATTTCCTTGATCGTCTTCAATGGGCATCGCCACACCCAGGACCGCGATTCCGCTTCCCACGTTCAGCGCACAAATAACGCGTTCATGATGCTGCCCTTGTACAACTCTTCCGCGAAGAGCTTGAATCCTTGGCTCTCCAGCCAGCGCCGGTACGCCGGATAAAGCACCACACCCTCAAACACCTCGGTGTGATTGACCTCCGTGAAAATGGCGCGCACCTGGCTCAGCACCTTGGGCGCGGCATTCAACGCCGCGAACTCATGCCCCTGTATATCCAACCACAGAAAATCGACGTGCGCCACGCCGCATTGCTCCGCCCACAGATCCAGCGTCGTCGTCTGTACGTCCAGCTGCGTCTCAAAACTCACCGCAGGATTGTCGACGAGATGATCCTTCGGACGCATCAACGAGCTCGATCCATCCGACGCGCCGCCGCTGACAAAAATTGTCGCCGTCCCCGCACGTTCGCTCAGCGCCATCGGATATCGATGAACATTGGGCCAGCGCGCCGTGTTTTGACAGAGTTGTTCATACATACGCGGGATCGGCTCAAAACAATGAATCGTCGCACGCCGCCAGTGGCGCCGAAAACGCACCGTGTCAGCGCCAATATGTGCTCCCGCCTCCACAATCACCGGCGCGCCCGGAAGAAATTTTCCGATAACACCCAGCGGTATCCCCCCCGGCCGCAGACCGCCGCCTTCGTGCGGCGGCGCTAATCGCCAGGAAAGATCTGGCGTCTTCCACCGCTGCGGCAGAAAGTGCTTCGCAAGCCTGCTGAGTTGTTCCCTGATCATCGCACCGCTGCTTTCATGACTGAACCTATGGTCGCTCAGCAACCGCTTCCGCATCCCATTGCAAAAGCGGGAAAATCACACCGGCATGATTCCGTTCATTCAGGATGCCGTGAAAAGACGATACGCTCGGATCCAACTGCACGTTGAATCGCAACACCGGCTCGCCCATCTTCATCACATCCTTCACGCAGTGAATGGAGGCCTGCGGAACAATCAGGTACTCGCCCAGATTCAATAAGTGCGGCGGTATCCGGCACGTCAACACGTGCGTTCCCACCGGCAGCGGTTCCATCGGATGAACCGTATCCACATGATGGATGCGCCACACCACCGTCGACGCCTTGATCAACTCAAATCCCACCTTGAGCAGTTCCTGCCGCTGCCGCACCCGCACCCGAATGCGCACGCAAACCGTCTCGCTGTTCGCAAACGTATCGCGCGGCTGACCGTTTTCGGCCGTCAATTCAAACCGTTCCACATAGGCTTCCTGCGTCCCATCATCCGCCACCGTGTTCTGCCAGGAACCCGTCGTCGCGGTCGTGCGCTGCGCACTTTCATAGGCATGAATCGCCCCCGGAACTGCTCCCGCATAGGTAATCTGACCGCCTGTCAGAACGATGCAACTCGTACACAACTGCGCCACCGCCGCCAGATTGTGACTGACAAACAACACCGTCCGCCCGTCCTTCGCCACTTCGCTCATCCGCCCCAGGCATTTCTTCTGAAACTGTGCATCACCCACCGCCAGCACCTCATCCACCACCAGAATCTCCGGCTCCAGATGCGCCGCCACCGCAAACGCCAGCCGCATGTACATCCCCGATGAATAATGTTTCACCGGCGTGTCCAGGAATTTCTCCACCTCCGCAAAGTCCACGATCTCATCAAACTTCCGCCGTATCTCCGGCCGCTTCATCCCCAAGATCGCCCCGTTCAGAAAAATGTTCTCCCGCCCCGTCAGCTCCGGATGAAAGCCCGTCCCCACCTCCAGCAAACTGCCGATCCGCCCGTACAAATCCACATTCCCTTCCGTCATTTCGGTCACGCGCGAAAGAATCTTCAGCAGCGTGCTTTTGCCCGCACCGTTCCGCCCGATGATCCCCAGCACCTCCCCCTGGCGAAGATCGAACGACACATCCTTCAGCGCCCAGAAATGCCCGTCCCCCTGCTTTTCCCGCCGCCGAAATGGCGCCGCCAGCATCCCCGTAAGCGACTCCGTTAGCCGCCGGTAGTTCACCCGCTGCCCGATCTGGTAGCGCTTGCTCAGACCCTTCACTCTGATCGCCAGTTTGCTCATGCTTCCTTACACCCAGTCCGCCATCGTCCGTTCCATCCGCCGGAAATAGAACATCCCGCCCACAAACAGCACGAATACCGTCGCGCCGCTCGCCGCTAGCATCGTCCACATCGGCTCGACATTCCCCAGCAACGCCCATCGAAACGCCTGAATCGCCCCCGCCATCGGATTCATCCCATACACCACCTGCCACTGCCCCTCCACCAAACTCGCCGGGTACACCACCGGCGAGGCAAAGAACCACACCTGTATCAGGAATGGAACCGCATACCGAAAATCCCGGTAATGCGCATTCAATGCCGACAACCACAGCCCCACCGACAATGCCGTGATCACCACCATCACCACCAGCACCGGCAACAGCAGCATCGCCGGCCCGACGCCAATGTGGTAGTACCATAGCATTACAAAGAACAACACCGACGAAATTGCAAAATCCACCAGCCCCGACAATACCGCCGCAAACGGTATCAATAATCGCGGGAAATAAACCTTTGTCACCAGCCGCTCGTTCTCGATCAAACTGTTGCTCGCCTGCGTCAGCGATTGCGAAAACAACTGCCACGGCAACAACGCACAATACGCAAACACCGGATACGGGATATCCCCCGGCACCTTCACCAGTTTTCCCACGAACAACGTGAAGATCACCATCGCCGCCACCGGCTGCAGCAACGCCCACAACACCCCCAGCACCGTCTGCTTGTACCGCACCCTGATGTCGCGCGCCGCCAGGAACCACAGCAGGTCCCGGTAGTGCCACAACTCCGTAGCATTGATTGCCTGCCAACCCCGCCGCGGCCGCAACCGCAGCAGCGGTTCCCCCTCAACCTCGGTCTCAATCGTATTTACCACGTCTTCCAAGGCGCCTGCCCCTCCTGCCACAATCGCTACCTTCATCGACTTCTCCGTTTTCGTCTTGCCAAATCCCGCACGCTCGTGCCATCGTAGTATCTACGATTCCTCCAGCGCCTCCACCAGCTCCGGCTCGATCATCAACTCCGCCCCCTGGCCTAAAATGCTTATCTGCAATACAAACTTCAACGCCCCGTCACGCCGGATCAAAGTCCCCGCAATCCCCTTGAGGGGCCCGGCCGTCACCCGGCAACGCACACCCACCGCCATGCCCGGATACGGATCCGTCACCCGCCCCTCGCGCAGCACGCGATACAACTGCTCCAACTCCGCGCCCAACTGGTCCTGATCCGCTACCGCAATCACCTGGCATAGCCGATCCGTCCTAAGCGCCCCCTGCCGCGCCGCCTCATCCCCGCAGAAAAAAACGTACCCCGGAAACAGCGGCATCATGCCCCGCCGCTTGCGTCCCCCCGAAAACGTCACCCGTTCCACCAGTGGCAGAAAATACGCGATCCCCCGCTCCCGCAAATCCCAGCCAAATGCCTTCTCGCACCGCGCCTTGGTATGCCCAACCCACCACGGCCCACCGAGCGCCATCGGCCCCGAAACGTCCGGATACAGGCTCGGCGGATTGTCAGCCAACTTCAACATCGCTCTTACCCCGCAGTCCCCTCCGCCCAGACTTCGTCCCCGTCGGTGCACCGCGCCGATGACAAAATCGTCCGCCGTTCGGTCCAGACGGCCCCGCCGCCTGTGTCCACAGATTACGCCGCGTCCCCCCCATACGCAACCTCCCCCACACACCTAACACCCCTTCCAAAAATAACTTAGCAGTAGCATCTCTTGCCCCCCAAAGCCCGCCAACCATGTTGGCGCGGGTTGATCAACTCGCGCGCACAAACCCGCGTATCAAACCCCAGCTTTCGCCTACGCCCCGCTCCCAGTTTTTTGTTTCGTGTTCTATGGTTTGGGGTTTACCGCGGTTTCTGCGGACCGCGCCAGTGGCAATTCCAGAATGAACGTTGCCCCCAGTCCCAACGTGCTTTCCACCCGAATCCCGCCGCCTGCGAGTTGCAGTAATTCCCGGCAGATCGTGAGCCCAAGTCCTGTGCCACCTTTGGGGACCACCTCGGCGGGCAATTCCGCGGCACCGGCCACTTCCGCCACCGCGCCGGCAGGCCGCGTCTTGGTCGAAAAGAAGGGCTCAAAGATCCGCGGCAACACCTCGGCCGGAATCCCCGGTCCCGTATCGGTGATGCGGATCTCCACCCGATCCTCACGCACGACAGCCGCCGCAACCGTCAGGCGTTTGGGCGCCCGTCGCACGCCTTGTACCAGCGGGCTCAGCATGGCCGCGCGGGCGTTGACGATCAGATTCATCAGCACCTGCTGCAACTGCCCGCCATTCATCCCCACCGCCAGTTCCTCGGGCACATTGGTCGAAAGCGTGATCCCATCCTTGGAAAGATCCCGCGACAGACATGCCAGCGTTTCATTCAGGGCATGTTTGACGTTCACGGTCGTCGATTCATCACCGCGGGCGAACCCCAGCAGACTCTTGGAAATATTCGCCATGCGCTCCGCCCCCGACAGCGCCTTGCTCAGTGCCTTGGTCCGCAGCACATCATCCGCCTTGTCCGACAGCGCGTACTGCGTGTACGAAATCATCGGCGTCAGGATGTTATTGAATTCATGCGCGATTACGGCCGTGACCATGCCCAGCGTCGCAAGTTTCTGCTGTTCGTGCAGAGTCTGCTGCAGGCGGTCGATGCGGCTCTGGAGAGTGGCCAGGGCCATTTCCAGGGAGGAGGGATCCAGGACTTGTCGGGGGGCTCGGGCCACGGAGACTCCAGGGAGGACAGCGACGTACAGGCACCTGAAACCGCCGGCTCAGGTTCCTGGTCAGGAAATGGAACACGAGCCGGCGGGCACGCGAGCCGGTCCTCAAGTTGGGCCGAGTCGCTTCAACAATTTCTATCGGGTGTTCAACCGTTTGTCCTTCACCCGGGATTTTGGCCGGAGCCCTTCGTAGATTCCTATAATAAGTGGCTCAGGATGGCTGAAATAACGTTTCTGCGTTTTTCAAGGAATGGGTGCCGAACCGCCGACCGGAATTTCGCCTGCTTCCGCGTTGAGAATGGGAAGCTGGGAAAACAGGCTCATCGAAATCTCCAGAAGCGTCCTTCCCGTTTTTCCCTTCCAGTGCTAACATACTCCGCGCATTGGCTGTGACATCCCACGTAGGGGGGGATCCTCGGTGCCAAGTATTCTGGACATTCCTAATAGTAGTTTCTATACTTTCAATAATTATTGAAGGATCGCGTGGGGCCATCTGGGCCAGGTAAGAATCCTTCTCGAATGCAGTGACAATCTGATGCGAAGGGATACGACCATGGCCGGAGTTGCGGCTTCACTCGCCAACTCAATTTCCCCGCACCTCAAGGCGGTCGACGAACTCTTCGCTCAGGAACTCGTCTCCGACCTGCCCAATGTCAATCAGCTCGTCACGCACGTCGGTAAATTCCGCGGCAAGATGCTTCGCCCGATGCTCGTGCTGCTTGCCGGCCAAGCTACCGCCGAATCGCCGGAACGCACCCTGACCCGCGAACACGTCACCCTCGCCACCGTCGTCGAAATGGTCCACATGGCCACGCTGGTGCATGACGACATCCTCGACGGAGCCGAAATCCGCCGGCGCGGGGCTACCATCAACCATCTTCACGGCAACGAAGCGGCGGTGCTGCTGGGCGATTTTCTCATCAGCCACGCGTTTCACCTGTGCTCCAGCCTGGATTCGCAGGACGCCAGCCGGATCATCGGCCACACGACCAACATCGTGTGCGAGGGCGAGCTGACGCAGAATTTCAACCGGCGCAATTGGAAGCTCGACGAGAAGACTTATTACCTGATCATCTACCGCAAGACCGCGGCGCTGACGGAAGCCTGCTGCCGCCTGGGCGCCATGTGCTCCACCCGCCGGCCCGAGTGGATCGAGGCACTGGCGACTTTCGGCAAGCAACTGGGCCTTGCGTTCCAGATTGTCGACGACATCTTGGACATCTGCGGCCAGCAAAAACTCGTCGGCAAGAGCCTTGGAACGGACATCGAAAAAGGGAAACTCACCCTCCCAATGATTCATTTCCTGAAGCACGCGGCCCCGCAACACCGGGAACTGCTCATCGGTCTTCTGGAAAGCCAGGAACACGATCGCGTCGAGCGGGTCCGGCAACTGCTGGCGCCCAGCGAATCGATTGCATACGCCAGAAGCGAGGCCGAACGACTGGTTTCGGAGGCCATCCGAGCGCTGCACGTGCTGCCACAGAGCGAAGCGCGCGAGGCACTCATGGAAGCCGCCCATTACGTCACCGTCCGCGACAAGTAACGATTACTCCCGCCAGTAACGACGGACGATTCCGGCAGAGGATGGAAGACCGTGCGCACTTGCCTGAGCGTGCGGGAATCGGTATGTTTGAGGTTCGCGTTTCCGCTGAAAGGCGGGAGAATCGCGGGCGTTTAGCTCAGTTGGTTAGAGCGTACGGATCACACCCACTTTGCCTGTAAATGCAGGCTTTTTTTATGCAATGATCGATTTCGTTCAATGTTTATGCGGGTTAAACAATCATGGACTTTAGTTTATGTGATTGATGGGGGCGGCAAAAACCCGGTTTTTTACACCCAAAAACAGGTTTTTTTACACCCAATTCGATTGGGTGTAAAAGTTTGTGTATGCCTAACAGATGCCAAAAGTGGCAGAGGCGATGTTGAGACGTTTTACGGTCCTCAGGCCGGGGGATGACTTGCATGTCGGCGATGGTCTCGGCAATGCTTCTGGAGGCGAATGTAAGCTCCCGATGGAGACCAGAATGGCGACGATCCTTACATGACCGATGCGTCCAGCGACGGCTCGATCCTCGCACATGCCGATACACTCAAATCGAGGCGACGTGGCGTCATCGCCTCCTGATCATCACCATCGCCGTCGTCGGCCGATGGCGGGGGTTCGGACGTACGGACGGCTTCCGGGTGTGGCGTAGCGGAAAGAGACAATGGGACGCAAATCCAAGACCAATGAACCTGCCGCAGGAAATGCGTTTGGGATCGCCAAAGGAACTTTTGCCTTGCACGCTTGCGGCACGACCTGCAACAGGCCAAGATCATGGCCAAACTCGGTAGGGAGTTGCACTATGGTCGATGATTATCCAATCCGCAATTCGCTCATGATGCTTGCTGACGAGTTCCAGCGAGCTTCTGACAGGTATCCGGATATTTTCCACGACGAGGTAGATAACTGGTGGGCAGGCCAAATGGAGCCATTCATGTATGCCGAGGAATGGCGTGCATTCATCGCTGCCCAAACTTCTTGTTCCAACGAATGGCAAGAGTGGCATGGTCCGCATATTTACTCACGAGTAAGGTCGTATTCTAACGAACAGATATTTATCAGGGACTATGCCATTCATTGCGGTCGCTTCTATGGTGATGAACTTGAGAATCACAAAGCAGCCTTAGGCAAGTTCAAACAACTCGCCGACAATCTCTACCTTGTTCTGCGACACATCAAGACGCCACTGCATTATGCAGGATGGCCCGGCACGCTTGAAATGTTGTACTTAATGGCAAAGTTGTACCCGACACCACTTGTTAGGGTGGAGGAAGGCATTTGGGATTGGGAGCCGAACCCAGCAGATTGTCCAGAGGACCAAGAGGCCGACCGAGAGGGCTGCAAATTTCTGTGCGACCCACGAGGTTTCGTTATTCACCCCCTGAAATCGTCGATTAAGAACAATCTCTTCACGGTCACCCATGCGGCGATTCGCCATATTTTGGACCCTCGCTCGATGCTCTTGGTTGGCGAAAGCCATTCAGAACGGCTCACACAATTCCTTCCATACTTGCTCCCACCATCTGGTGAAGAGCCTGTGAAAACCACCGTAGCAGTTGCCAAGCACGTATCTGCGGCGCTGGGCCAAGTTGCGCCAATCAAACGCACGGAGCCAAGACCATGCTGGGACGAAGTGAAGAGAGAATTATGGTTTGGCAAGGTGCTCCTAAAGCGCTTCGGCAAGGTTGCAGTAGGACCGCAGATTGTCATTCTAACTGCGTTCCATAAAGAGGGATGGCCTCCCAAAGTTACGCCTCATCTGGACAGCGAAAACGAGGCGAGGGCACGACACTGTGCTATTTACGACCTCAATAGGGGTCTTCGTAACAAGACGCTAATGTATTTCGACGGCGACGGGGATCGGAATGTTCGTTGGAACCTTGGCCCCAAGCCTCCAACGACTCGGAAGAAGCGCAAGTAGCATCGACGTTCACTCGATGTTGCACCGATGTTGAATCGGTATAGCTCATTTATCTCCACGTTTAATCTTATTTCATGGCCGCTGGGCTTACTGCTCAGAGCTAGGTGTGCCTCCCTTCGGAGGACGCCACCTCTGACACAGTGCGAGCATCGCACAGCCTATAGGCCGATCCTGACCGTACCGATGACACCGGTTCGGCACCAGCAAAGGAGTTGCTCACATGCTTCCTAACGAAGTCGCAGAGATTAAGGAGTTCTTCAACGCTTCTCGCCATGCCCTCGCCGAAGCGGCACGGACTGGCGTCAATGATCCCGCTATCGTGGTCGTGGACGTTTCCAATCCCCTTGCGGCCCTTGTCGCATCTCGCCTCCCTTACTCAGACACATATGTGGATACTTTTGTCATCAAATGGGCATCCAAGGCCTTGATCACTGAGATTATGGACGCAGTTGTCCCCGGCTCGCCAACCGCCAACACGATCAAGGAACAAATGCAGCATGACAAGCCCTTCCTCCTGTATCTCGGTGATCACGTGAAGGTCGCTCCATGGGACGACGAAAAAAAGCTCGTGGTTAGCGTGACCGCCAACGATCCGCAAGTCCACCCCACGGCTGCTCGTCGCTCAGCGCTCATCGACTGCAATCGTGAGAAGATCGAGTTAGCGTACGAACAGGCATCGGCCAAACTTGGCAAACCTGCACTCGTTCTCGTCCTCGACCTAACCGACGATCTCTGTCGTAGCTTGGCCAGCAACACCAAGTTCGGTAATGCCCAATACCTCGACAACTTTGTGAGTGAGACCACCTCTGAGGGGAACGTCCCGACGATGATCGTCGGCTTAGGACAGTGGCAAGCGTACAAAACGATGCGGACGATTCAACACATGTTGCACCAGATGACGCCAAAGAATCCGCAAACCTCTGAAGTTGTTGAACAACTCAAAACGCAACCTCCTGATGGTTATTTCTGGTGCTTGTGCATCAGCAAGGGCAAACAACTGGCCCCGATCACAATCCCACACTAAGCGCAACTGCATTCTGATTGTCCATGGTGTTGGTTATGGCTTCCTTTGAGGAGAAAGGTCATGAGTATTCATTTTCGTTCCGAGCGAAGTATTCCGGCCGACCGCTTTGAGGCGGCTGGCGGTCTCTGGAATCCCGATGTGCATTTCATTGTGATGCCCAGCGATGAGATTGCAGCCAAAAATGTCCAGAGCATTTTGGACCGCTACGCATCGGGGGTGGTAGCCCATTGGATACAAGAAATCGATGGAGGCTGCTACAGCATCGAATTGCAGTTTTCTGACCCACAGGTGGGCGATCAGTGTAAGAAGGAATACTGTCGGGGTTGGCAGAGTGGTGGGCCCGTGACTATCGCCAAGAAGGCTCAGAAGCAACGTGCTACGAAACGCTTGTTCAAGCATCGTATGTACATTTTACCAGAGGGGACAGAGTTCCTTTACTGCGGCGTCTACGATGGCCACGGTTACGTCTGGGGGAAAGTACAGGTCCCAGAAGCTGGTCCGGGCAAAGTCACCAATCAGGTTGTCCACAGAAGTGTTTTGGAGAAGTGCCGTAGCCGAATCTAGAAGAGTCTGTCAGATTCGATGAAGACTGAGAAATAAAACGTTGCCTTGTCCGGCCCAATTGAAAGTCCTGCATATAGGGATGGTATTTCTAAGTAACTCGCATTTTGAGGAGTACACAGTGCGACACCATTACACAGTCAAGACTTATGCAGAACTGCGGTCATGGGCGGTGAAGTTTGCCTCGGACAACCAACTCCATTCGTTGGTCATCTTCGGTACGCCCGGCACGGGCAAAACCGAGACGTTCACTCGGGCGCTGGAGGATGCGTACCTTGTGCCAGTGAAGGGCCGCCTCACTGCCTTTCAATTGTTCCAAATGGTCAAGGCAAACCTCGATGCCCTCTTCCTCTTCGATGATACTCGCCGCATCTTGAAGGATTTTGAGTGCATCAACCTTTTGATGGCTCTCGGCGAGCACAAGAGTCCGAAAGTCGTTCAATGGAACACATCGACGTTGACGAAGAAGCAGCACAAGGACGATGACGACAACCCCAATGAGGCCATCACGAATTCTCGGATTGTATTGGTCATCAATAAAGTGGAAGAGGACAACGAGGACTTGGAGCCCCTCTTCTCACGCTCAGTGGTGATACGCTTCGCACCCAGTAAGGAGGAAGTTCATCAGTACGTCGCCGAATGGTTTCCCAAGAATAAGTCCAGTCGGGAAATTTACGAATACATCGGGAAGCACTTAGCACTGATCCCGGTCGGGGACGTGCGAGACTACACAAAGAGCCTGACGATTTATGACATGAACTGGAAAGAGCAACTGCATGAGGCGTGGACCGGCGATGAGTACCTAAGTGCGGCGCTCAAAGTTGTAAATGATCCGACCGTCCTACCCGGAAAGCCGCAGGTTGATGCATTTGCTCGGCTATGCGGCGGTAGCCGGGCACAGTTCTTCCGCTTGAAACGGCTGCTGATGCCACTGAGCTATGGGCCAGTCTCGCAGTCTCATCAGACTGAGGCAGGCTCCAGCAAACGCCGACGTATCCTGCTGATGTGATGAGACTCTGAGACTGCCAGTCTATTTGGAATGAAAGCTTGGGTGGATGAACTCCGCCACGTGGAAGGTACGTCCCGACCTAAGCCCTGATCGATTTAGAACATGCGCAACCCATACGAATCCCTCGATCCCGGATGTGTATACCGGACAACTAATAACTATGACCACTAACTAAAGGAATTAACTATGTCTGAATGGCTAAAACGCTTTGAGTCCAAACGGAATACTACGAACGGCCCCCGGTTCATCCCGCATGTCACCGTCAATACTGGACACTCCGTCGATATTCCATCTGGGTTCTTGGGACGTGACGCTGCCCACGTACTCGTGTCGATCATCAAGAGCGGTTTCGGACCATTGGGATCGACGGGTTTGTATTTGGTGGTCGTGAAGCATGAGGGTTACGCAACATGGGATATGCGCACGTCATACGGTGCGTTTACCGGGACATCTTCATCGCCACTCAAAGATGCAAGTACACCGTTCGTTCCGCTGGCGACCGCCACTTTCTGTTACGACGAGGGTTTGAGTGAGGGCGCTTGGAACTGGGAGATTGGTACATGTCTGAAGGCGATGGCTCTGTATGCCAACATTGGAATTCCAGCAGCAGGTTCCAACATCCACCGCACGGGGAAACCAAACTGTGTTCCGTGGATTGCCACCTTCGTTCATCCGGAGTTGAACGCCATTCCAACGGTACTTCAAGGCGTTGTGGGCTGCATGGGATCGTGCCTTGGATGGGCCTATCTTGAATACCTTAATGCCAAATAAGAGACGTACGTGACCTCAGTAAATCAAATATAACTTTTCATTGGAGAAAACTATGGGTGCGAATACCAAGATCGAATGGACGAAGAAAACATGGAACCCGGTCGTGGGATGTACACGAGTCAGCCCCGGTTGCCAGCATTGCTATGCCGAGCGCATGTCGATGCGCATGGCAAGCATGGCCAAGGCCAACAAGGCGACTGCGGGTCGCAAACGGCATTACCTTCATGTGATCAATGAGCACGGGCATTGGAACAACAAGATTGCGCTGGTCAAAGAAGCTCTGGACGATCCATTGAAATGGAAGACCCCGAGCCTCATTTTCGTCAACTCAATGAGCGATCTTTTCCACAAGGACGTGCCCCTCGACTACATCCAAAAGGTGTTTGAGGTGATGCGGAAGGCGCATTGGCATCAGTTTCAAGTCCTTACCAAGCGCTCAGAGCGCCTTGCGGAACTCGCTTCTGAACTCTCGTGGCCTCCGAATGTCTGGATGGGTGTCAGTGTTGAAAATGCTGACTACCGGCATCGCATTGATGATCTGCGGAGAACGCCAGCCAAAATCAAATTTCTTTCTCTCGAGCCACTTCTTGGACCATTGCCCCGATTGAACTTGCGGGGCATTGATTGGGTGATCGTTGGCGGCGAGTCGGGTCCGGGTGCTCGGCCCATGCTCAAATCGTGGGTCACCGATCTTCGTGATCAGTGCAACAATAAGAAACTGCCGTTCTTTTTCAAACAGTGGGGCGGCGTGAACAAGAAAGCCACGGGATGTACGCTCGAAGGCCATATTTGGCACCAGATGCCAGATACCAAATCCGCATCACTCTCATCCACGGAGTCGCTGGTTTCGGAACCTACTACGTCCTCAGACTTGGAGCAGAAACGACCGCAGATGGACCTGACGGTAGGCGAACAACGGCAAACCGAAGTCCGGCGTAACAAGAAGGGTGAGGTGGTAGTGGCGTCGGCGTATCAAGAGTTCATCGTAAATCTGCTGAAGCAAAACTCAGGGGTTATTGCAGAAAAGGACTTGGACGCCGAAATCCAGCGAAATTACGACGCCTACTGGGGCCGCACGGATCGTGCTCCATGGGGAGACATCCCCAGTAAAGCTAAATGGAAGCAGAACGTAGCTGCCGCCAAGGCCGGGCTAGATCACCGGGGGGAGGTGATCCGGATTGTGGTCAAGACCGCAGTCAAATGCCGCACAAACCCACGCAAGTTCAAAACTCGGGTGCGGGTCTACCGAGTCTACCTTGGCCCACATTACCAATGGATTGTCGCTGGCATCCGGCAACGTGATCAGCGGCGGCGCATCGCCAAGAAGGTCTATCCGCAATTGGAGCAACCCGCACCCCGATACATCGTGCCCACGCCTCCGCAGATGGTTACGTAGTGCCGAATCTGCGTCGTCGGTGACCGGACGTGTTACGGGCAGTCGAGGTCTCGATTTAAATACGAACTGCGCACAGACATTAATTCACAAAGGGAACTCCCAATGTCCTCATCCACACGGAAACGCAAGCGAGTCACTCCTCTAATCACTTCTCCCATCGTCGGGCGGGCCACGTTCCGAAGTGAGTCGCATTTCAAACTAGCCATCACCACGACTCGACACTCACTCGCCAAGATCACTTCGGCCTTGCGGGAGAGTCAGTGGAGCTTTTGTTTCGGGGACGACTGTCTCTACGACGAGAAGGGCAATGAAATTGGGCGCTTCGAGTGGGGTGTTGAGGACGTTCTCGAATCTCATGTCGATCTTGGCGTGCCTGATCAGGCGGGGGGCCCAGTGGTCGCAAATGACAGAAATGACCAACCATTTCCACAATACCCGGTGATCGAGAAGCACACGACCTCTATCATAGAACTCGTCCAGAGGGTTCGGAAGTGGGTTGTGGATGACTCGGACCCCAGAAACTCGCCGATGTTTGAGACACGCTGGTTCATCCGTCGCCTTCGCCGGGTTGACCCTAACTATCAAAAGCGCACCCGAATCGAGCGTGCGGCCATGCACGAGGCTGTCGAGCAGACGTGCTGGGCTGTATACAAGGCGGTGGAGCAGCAGAAGATGTCGGGAACGCCGCATTGATCATGATGCCACGGCACCGGCAGACGTGGAAGCCAGAACGACAGCCGACTCATCAGCAATGTCCATGCATTGCGATGCTCTATGAATCACTAAACTGTGCATTCCTACCGATGCGGCAACAATTTACCGATGAAAGAAGTATCAGCCCGCCAAGAATCTGGAAAGATTCGGGAAGGGATTTCGGGGGACACCTCGGAAAAAGAGCATACGACGGTCACAAACCATAGTCGTGAAACAAACTAAAATCCCGCCAGTCTCGGGATCAATTAGAAACCTTTACCGATTGTGACCCGGTAGGGGTTTCGCTTTTCTGTAGGTCACAAATGAAGTACGACACACTCACCCGCCGATACGCAAAATGGCTTTACCGATACATCGATAGATTCGATTGGGCAGCATCACTACCAGACGGCAGCAACTACCATCGGAACTGCGAAAACTGGAAACTGATAGACTCACCATTTCCACCACAGAAATTGACGCAAACCACCGTAGAGCAACACCTCAACCGCACCACCAAACTACACTACTTATCATCCAAACAAGCAGATAATGCACTGATTGCTCTGGACTTCGATGAACACCATGAAGAGGGAGATTCTCAAGATGCAGCCATGTACGTGCAAGAGCACTATTTGCCAGACACGTTTCTAGAACGGACTCCACACGGCTGTAGATTGTTCTATTTGCTGGCAATCGGAAACTGTCAGCGGGCCAATGTGAATGACTATCTGGCAGCACTAGAACACCAGCTATCTATCGTGGTCAAAGACGCTGGATTCAAAAGCCCAATAGAAGTGCTCGGGGGGTACACCGTAACAGATAGACGCATTGGTAATATCAGCCGTGGGCAGACAGCATCTATACCCATGATTTGGAACGGCATGGCAGATATGGACCGTCTAGAAGCCCTACAGCCGATCTATGCGGCAGAAGCATTCCAAAGCATCTACAACGATGCTTGTAGTGTTGTGGGGGACACTGGAGACACCACAGCCGCAAGCACCCCATATACCTCCCTTGATGTATATGTGGCGCAAGGTAATCGTACGGGTACTTTCCGAACTATGAATAATACAGATGCGTTTGATCGAATGGTGAAACTGTGCTTTGACTACACCGTCGTCAATAAGAGAATGCCCGATTGTTCCGAGCTACTAGAACGATATGCCACTCTGTATGGTCCCTCTAGTTCCCCGGACCATGAGCAGCGCCGTATTCAGCGGGCAGAGCACGCCATCAAGGGAAGAGCCAAAACATTTGATGAATCGAAAGCGGCCGAATCCGGATATGAAACCGCCAAGCCCAAACTGTTGGAAGCCATAGCCAAATACGCCACTGACAAATCGCACAAATACGACCGTTCAATATCTGATGAGGACTTGGCTATCGGGCTCTATTTGGTCCAGCGTAACAGTTTTGGCATCGCCGACACTCCCAAATTGCAATACACGTGCCCCAATAACGCTTTCACCAAGATGTTTGACACATTGCGTGTCGATGGTCTTACGAGCCGATGCGGAAAGAACCGACGAAAATTGGTAGCCATCAAGACAATTCTAGAACGTGCGAAGCTAATTGAATGCGTGGATGCTGAATGGGTGCATTACGGAGACGGCCGTGCGGGACTCGGGAAAAAGTACACCATTGGACGTAACCACTGGCGCTACGCTGATTTCGTCCGCTTCTCGGAAGACGTGCCAGTGGTATATGTGAAGCCGTCACTCAACAGCAGCCAAGACCCGGAATTTGTCACACTAACAGACGGCTTGGCAAGCCCTTGAATCGTTGGATCGAATCACGCAAAATTCACCAACTTCTCTCCAGAGGAAGTTACCACGTCAAATGGAATGCCTACTTTACAGAATAGATGAGCGAAATTTTCAGCCATGTTGTTACCGAGTCGAATGTCGTTCTGCAACGTGACTATGTAATGTCCATTTTTCAACCGTCTGTAATAAGCTATGTGCATCATGTCTATCTGTTGCAGTCTGATCAATATTGCCTCGAACGTTTGCACTTTGGAAAAGCCGTCTATTTTGGCTTGCATGTACACTTGGTCAATAACATACACAACTGTAAATATCGATGATGAAGCGTCTTCAAGACTTCTCATATAAGAAGGAGCTTCTTCTCTCAACTGCCGAATTTCATCTAACAAGACGCTCAACTTGGCGTCGGTTGGCGATTCTGTGACGTTGGGCTCTTGGGCTTTTGTTTTCATGCCAAGAATCTTCCACATCGATTTACTGGTGCTTCCCACACTGGCTTTGATGTGCTTTGTCAGCTTAGTTATCTCATTGTCTATCTCCCACCGCAGCAGTGTTGATTTGTACTTGTGGTGATTGACGGCGTTCATATCAAATGGAATCGATTTGACTAGATCGTCCATCACCATGCAGACGGGCCGGTCTAGGGAGATACGAATACCCAACTCGAAAAAGACATTGGCGTTCAACGTAGAAATATCAGCGAGAACCAAATCCGCCGTCTGGAGTTGTTCGACGATTCCAGCGTGAATAATATCGGCACCGGTGCCAATTGGGCTAATCGGCTCGAATCCAGCCGCTTCTATCGCTGGCTCAAATAACCATTTCATGACGTGTTCAAAGTGTTCTTGATCGTCTCTGTATTTAGAGGGGTCTACTACGCTTATCGGCATAGCCATGAAACACGTTGGCTTCGACTTGTAGGTCTTCGTGCTCTCGTCTTTTCCAGCCATGATTTCACCTTTATCTTGATGTCACGTGATCTCAAGAAGTGTACCACGAACGGAAGTATCCGCACGTCACGAGCACTCAGAGTTGGGAAACTGCCATTAGGGATGAAGTCGCACTCGCACCTCATCGATCAGAGCATTAACTCGTGCGATTTGTTCAGTCGGCGAATCGGCCAGTATTCGCTGAAGCTGGTCGAGCCTGTTCAGCACCTCCTGCGCTCCATTCCGACGCAAGGCATCGCTGGCGACTATAACCGTCTTCCGTGCTGGCGGTTCTGGAGCGTTGTAAGCCCCAGCGGCGGTTTGTGCCCGTTCCAAATAGAACCGTTTCCGCAGAGGTAACGCACGGTGGTCGATGACCAATTCGAGCACAAGGATACGGAATGCCTCCGAGCCATCCGCCTTGAGATCGGCATCTAAGTCTTGGTTGGGATGCTCACGGCGCTCAAGTCGATGGCGCTGATCCCAAAGCCTCTTGGAAAGGCATCGTGTGGAGCAAACCAGCCGCTTTCCTGAGGAGACGTGCTCTACGGCGTAGATGGCGGGCTGCATCCTGCGGCCGTCAAGGAGGCCTTCGAAAGGGTTGCTATGTGTGTTCTCCATAATTATCTATTCGATTGCCTCACGTGGAATTCCTCCTACTTCCTCTCGGTTTCTTTTTGAAGGAGCGTTTGAATGGCGATACCTCGGTTGAAAGAGGTGAATATATTGGCCATTGCCGTCTCGGCAGCGCCAGCCAGAATGGAATGCGTACATTTGCTAACTTTGTCGGCAGAAGTACAGCACTCACAAAAGCCGTGTTTTGCAGGTGGATTCGGAGCTTTTTCCAGTGCAGCACCGCACGCACGCTTCCTCTTGCATCCTCTCACCGATGGCGAAACCTCCGGAGGTGGTGGCATTTTCTGGCCCTCGGAGGGTAAACCCACGATGTGACTCCTGTGGAGGGCCATGATGGCGGGGGTCTGATTTCTAGCGATGAGAAATTTTGCTAACGTCACCGTCTTGCTGATCACCGGCCGTCGAAACTCGACTGGGCGTAAAGAACAGGAGGAAGTCCAAAGACGTGGAGAGTGCTCTTCTGGAAAAAAGGGGGGATGGGCCGGTCTACCTCACATGATTTTGTTGCTGGGCCATGTGGTGGCGATATCAACCGCTTCGTGCTCTTCTTACGGCTTTGCGGGCGTCTCCCATGGGCCAAAGTGTTCAGATTGGAACCATCTTCTTTGTGCATCATCGTGACTGTAGGTCGCACTTATATGCGCATCGAGTGTGTGGATGTAGCCGTCCTGCACGTAGAAACGCCCCAGAATGGCATCGAACACTATCATTTCACTGACGTTTATCCACGCATGATCGATTCTTTGGCCACCTGCAACGATAGAGCCATGGACCAGCGTACAGCCGGGAAACTCGCTGTTCTTTTGAAGGCATTCGAGGGCATGCTTGTAGCAGAGATAGTCGAATTTGTGACTGCGTTTACGCTGCTTAAAGCCGTGAGGCTTGCCCGTTTCATAAGGGGCGAGCCGGGCAACGAACCGTAACTCCGCAGCCTTACGCTCTTCGTCTGTCATGTTGCGCTCCTACACTTCACGTATGACACCGCCGTACTTGCTCTTTAGGAACCGCCCGCACGCCCACAGTGCCCGGTCCACCTGACGATGTGGGTGCCCGTCAAACCGAGCAAAAAATGGGATGTACTCGCCGAGGTACGTTCGAACCTTCGTGGGATTGTGGAGAGGAATCTCGTGATTTGGCAGTCCCCGCATCACGGCCATCGCACGATGTACGTGCTGGTCGTAGATCGGGAATTTCGTGGGGTGTTGGAGGTGCAGGAAGAAGATTCGCCAGATGGCACCCCCCGGCCGATTCAGGTACTCGACAACGGTGGCATTGTCAGCGTCGGCGGCAATCTCCTCTTCGGGCAACGAATACTGCAAGATGGACTTGGCCTTCTTGGGTGAAAGCGGCGTGCCGTTTTTCCACACAAACCATTTTTTGATTAGCTCGGGGGTCAGAGGTTTACCAATGTTGGCGGTGTAGAACTCCTCATCGAAATCCCCATACAGTCGGTCCCAGAAGGCTAGAAACTGCTCCGAGTCTTCTTCGGCCAAGAGAAGAACTGGGAATCGTATTTTATTTGGTGAACTATTCTTTGGCATTGTCAGCACCCGCCAGTTTGCTTCGGCCGAACCATTCTCGTTCGCTCTGAACTTGCACACGAAGAAGATACAGGCTTGATTCTCGCCACAAACATTTGGTAAGTCGTTTCACGTTGCATGTCGATGATGGGAGGCGGATACGGCAGCGCTTCCGAATAGCACTCTGCAAGTCCAGCGTTCTTTCCTGATCTCGCCGTCTCGTATGCCTCAATCAGTTGATCGGCAATGGGAGCGATCAGGGGCATCGCTCGTGAGCGGAAACAGGAAGAAAATGCTCCTTCGAGTGTGCCTCGATTTGCTTTCGACACCATATCCTTCAGAAGCGGAATGTCACTCCTGCCGTCATTGGCGACGAGAACAGGGGCGGTGCGGTATTTGAACGGCATGGATTTCGGTGACCAGAGAATTTCAAATCGAGTGCCCATATTCCTGACATGGACCACAGGCGTCAGATATACCAGCCGGAACCCGTCACGCCCTCCTTGTGCAAAGGCCAGCCGATTGCCTTCGAGTTTGGGAGCATTCCTCGGACTGAGCAGGTTCGTCGAGTGGCAACCCGTGCATCCGAATGAGCCAAACTCCCAGAACGGATCGGAACGCATTTCATTTGGATTCTCAGACGCACTCTTGGGGCGGCGAAGATGGACAATGAAAACCCGTGGCTGATCCATTAGTTGTTCCTTTCGATGAGCGGCACACCTTGCTGTCGTAACCATTCGCTGAACTTCTCTGGCACTAGAAATGACGGCGGCACGGCACTTCGCTGGATAAATCCATCCTTCACCGACAACCCGCCCCACGCTTCCAGCACATCATTCCGCACCCGATAGGCTCCGTCACGCCATTCCCCGATGGGGATACATTTCTCCAACCTGCCCGACACGCCGGTCTTCGCCCGCACCACGATGTCGTGCGCCCAGTGTTTCACCTTCCGGGTATGAGCATTCTCGTGCCAACGGTCAGGAGGAATTGATGGGACCGCAACCACTTCGGCCACCACGTAGACGCCGACCAATGCGTACAGGAGTTTGTGGCCACACTGGCTGACCGGCCGAAGCCCGGCATAGAAAACGAGCATGTCGCCATCGATGAGCGTCTTGATCCCAGCGCCACGATTGCTGCCGTCGTCACCATAGGTCAGGTAGCCGAAATCAGGATCGAGATGGATCGGCTGGTTGAAAGTGTCGGGATCGCATCGCAGATCGGCGTGCAGATCGATATGCCGTAGGCTACAGAATTGTTCCAGAGCAGGCTGGAACTCCTTGAGTCTGCGGCAGCAGGTGGGATGGAACTCAGTGGCACTCTCGGGAATCGGAACATAGACGAATTCGCCGGTGGCGGGATCGACAGGGGCGTTCCAGCCGCCAAAGGCTTGATCGACGCCAATTCTGACGAGGTAGGCGTTCACGTTAATCCTTATCGTCCAACGAAAACTACAACGCAAGACCCGAATCCGCCGTCAAGGAATATCATCGCCACAGGATATGGAAGCATCCTCTCCAACACCTTGAAGTCCATCGGCTCGGTCAGATGCGCCAATAAACCCGCCTCCTTGCTGCTGCGGATATCCAATCGGTGGCTGGACGGAGGTCGTGATGATGGTGGCGACCCTGTACTTCTTCGGCTACTCAGCGATGATCGAGTTCTGGACTGCGATCTACTCGTTCCACGTGCTACTGAAAGCGAGGTACGGTCACACCTCGTCAGCCAAACTTTCGCAGAGTTCGCAATACCACCCTTTCTTGCCATGCCTGCCGCCAAGCTCAACGAAGACCGGTGCGTCACAGTGGACGCACACATCAACAGAGGCATCCTCATCACAATTCAGGCATCGCCCTGTCGTCCCGTGGTCTTTGACGTTTAGTGTGTCGTAAGCAAAGGCCTTCTCATCGCAGAATGGACACTTCACATACCCGATCGCATCGTCGGGAACGCTGATACCACAGCAGAAACAGTAGTAATATTGATGTATTTCAGCGAGTGATTGATGCTTGCATTCCCAGCACAACAACACATCGTCCTCTGACCACTGCTCTGCTTCCTCTTCTGATTTCTCAATGTACGGCTTGTACCCCATAAGCTTCTTGTAAAGCTCCTTGTCGATGTAGCCCGTGAAAGGAGCATGTGGGTCGTCTCCGATAATCCTTCGCATCACCTTGAAAGCCATATCGATGGCCAATATTACTGATTGTTCGTGGGTCAGCGACATGAACGCATGAACTATGCGGTTTCGGTAAGTCTGGAACTTTTTTAGAAGCTCGATATCTGGCGGCTGCAAGCGATTCTGATTCAGGGAAATGAATTGCTGCTTCAGCGGATTGTAATCCTTGGAGCGTAGCTCCCCAGCCCAAATTCTCTTCCGAAGGTCGGCTATACCTGCAAGCGGTTTCTCAAAGATGGCCTGCGTGCCAACATTTGTGACCAGATGCCACTTAATGAGCAATTCTAGGCTCATTTGTAGATTTACGATCAAAAACTTCGCAGCCTTATCGTTCGCCGGGTGGGAGAGGAGGAAGACGAGACCTTGGTTCAGGAAGTCTCTAGCGTTCCCAAATAATTCGTCTGCTAAATCGGCTCTTACTTCCTCTTCTGGTGTCATGCAGTCTTCCTGTTCCAAAATGCCTTTGAATCCAGCTACCTCGACTTGATTATCTCGTGGGTGTCACCAACTCGCTAAAGCGTGCCGCCCAAGTCGAAGCGATTGCGGGGGCTTCGGAAAATAACGACGTTCACCACCGTATTCTTCTTCTTCACTTCACGGCGGGCTTGTTTCTGAACCAAGTCACGAAGTACTTGGACGATTTGAATGACGCCTCCTTTGAATGGGATGATGCCGGAAAGGGGTGAGGGAGACAAGGGTTTGAGTCTTCTTGTATTGAGCTAAGTAAGCTGTGCGAGCGTTTGAGCCGTTTTGTGGAGTTGAATCTGATAAGCCGTGAGCGCAGAACGAACAACTTCCGCACCCAGTTTAGGGTCTACGTGAAAATCCTTCTTATGTGCATGCATCACAATTTTGAGTCTCTTTCGGAACTCCAAGGCCTTTTCTGGTTCTACAACTTCTTCACAAGTGTCCATCAAGCGATCAAGAAGACTAAGAACCAATGGAACTACTTCCGGTGAAATAAACGTACAGTTAACTCGGTGAGCAAACTTGTTCCGTATGTTCTTCACATCCCGTAGAGCCATTGCTATCGTTGTCGATATGATGCCCGTTAGAAGCGAAAGCTGGATGCGTGCCCCGAATGATCCGCAAGGCGCACGACCATCTGCATTGAGACCCAAGAACTCCTCACATTCCTTTGGGTAATTCTTCAACCGCTTGCTTAACAACTCGGCTAAAGCCAAGTCAAGAACGCTCGCAGCTACAACGGCCAACTCTCGGTCGGACAAATGGGAATATGCCGAGCCGATCTTTTCTCTTCCGGGAAATATATCTGCCAGCCAGCTTTCAAGTTTCTTTGCCATGTTAACTCCATAGAGTCGCTAGTCGGAACCCGTTGATTCTAAGCCGTGTCGAATGTTAGGCCACTTCCGAAGTCCACAACCACACATGAATGCATTGGCCGGGACGATAGCCATCCGACCACGAAGTCGTGAAGGCCATCCAACGAGCGGCGTCGAGCTTCGCCAAGGCTGCCAGTTCACAAACATCATCTTGCATCGGTGCGTTCACGGAATCGAAACCGATCAGAAGATAGCCAACTCGATGGGCGTCTGGCTTCTTGAGTGTCGCCAATTTCTGCAGATCATGTGGGACCGTATGGGTTTTCTTCATCAAGCCGGGTTTCAGCGGATGGAACAGGTATGAGCGGTAGATGCCAGTGTTGCCGTAGTCGATCCAGTACTGCTTCCACGCTCCTTTGTTTTCCAGCCACAACAAACTGCCGTCAGGCATCGTCACAACATTATCGCATTTCCGCTTTGAACCGGGATAATGCACTTCGGCTTTCGTGGGATATCCCACAGTCGTTAGTATCTCTTTGAGTCGGCGAGTCCAACTGGTTTCAGTCGGTGGACGTTTTAAGGTGGGACGAAAATATCCCCCGTAGAAATTCAGCCCCGTGGGCGAATTCTTGAAAGTCGTATTGGCTTCGGCATCCATCTGACGGAGAGCAGCCAAGAGCGTGTTGGCAAAATTATTCATTCGTGTGCGTCCACCTCATTCCGACACGGGATAACTGCGCATGATCGTCCGAGCCTCCTGCTCAGTGAGCACGGAGAGTTTCAGATGGGCAATAGCCTCGTCCTCCGAAGCCATCGACCGCATCAGGATGACCTTGAAAGCTTCCTTCTTGGCGTCGAGGCTTCGGGGGTTGGCGGCAACATACTTCTCGTACGCCTTGGCCATGCCCTCCCAGATGGCAATCTCCCGGTCCACATGAAGATCACGCTTAAAGTCCTCGATGGTCGCCTCCAGCGTCACGCCTTGGATTTCGGCAAACGTGGTGTGGATACGTTTGATTCGAGCCAACTGCCCTTCGGTCAACGTTTCGTGCTGGATGGGGCCGGGCTGGATCGTGTTGGGGTCCACCCACTGGACGGTTCCTGATTCTGGAGCCGGGGTGGCCTTGCCCTTCTGCCAGAGCACCAGTCCACCAATTCCCAGCAGAACTACGACGACCGCCGTGACTAGAACGCTACGTTTCATCGGGTCTCCAGTCTTAGAATCGGCAGGCGAGTACATGATGGGTGGGTTCGTGGTCATACTCGGCCTTCCACCAATGAGGGTCGTTGATCTCTCGGAACACAACATCGGCCGGAAGCGTTACTGAACGCTTGCGGAAGGGCTCGGCGAGCATCACGAAGACGGCTCCCGCCACCGGCCAACCGCCAAAGGTTTCCACAACCCGGTTCCCGGCCGCTAGTTCGGCATCGAGCAGAATGCGCAGCTCTGGACAGAGACGAGCCAGCAGGTCAGCGTCAGGAGCAGGCTGACCCTGATCGCTGCGTTCTCTCTGACGAAGAGCAATCTCATTGCGAAGGTATTCATCGCTGCCGAAAGGGGCAGAATTCCGGCTGGCCAAATCACGTCGAAGCTCGGCTGAGTGCTGCTCGACGATCTGCTTGCTCAGCTTCCTGAGTTCTTTTTTCCGGTCTTTGTCCATGTCAGCCACCAAGGTTGAGCGTAAATACACCATGACCATCACGCACCAGTGTCGTCCTCGCTGATCCGCTTCACAACTCGCCGCACGGCATCCCAGTCTGTCTCTGCCGTGGCAAAGGACGAACTAGGCAGCAGTGTTCGCTCCATTTCGTCCTGTTCCTGCCGTAGCTGGTCTCGGTCAATGGCTATATTGGGGCGGGTCCAGTTTCGACAGATGCTCTGCACCCGCTCGCCCATTTGCTCAACAAATCGTTGCCGGAAGTCTCGAACCGCTTCGAGAAAAGCCGCTCTCGGCAACTTGTACGCTCCGAACTCGGCCGTCCACACCGGCAATCCTTTGTAGCGATGGCTCCGGTTGTCCCATCGGACTTCGACTTCCTCCCCTTGGCTCCATATGTGGATCACGGGGCTGAACCGCAGGTGCATGACCGGCATTTGCCGATCTCCCCACCACCCCGTGGCGGCAAAGAGCATCTCTTCGGCATCGCTGAAGCCACGTCCGTCCTTGGCCGCAAAGGCACGGAGGACCGCTTCAGGTACAGGACTCGCTCCGGTGGTTCGTCGCCATTCATGCACAGTGTCAATATGTGCCGCAATATCGGGCGGCACTGGTTCAAGGGCATGGGGGAGCACGTCAGCCAAGTCTGCCTCCAATCGCATGACCTGATAGGCGTCGTAGGGCTCGCCGAAAGTTTCAAGTGTCTTGCCCTGTTCAGCGGCTTCGGCTTTCCAGCACGCCAGCACTTCGGGCGTGTAGCGGAACAACTCATCTCGGCCGACCTGAATCCAGTAGCACCCATCCGTCAGCCCAAAATAGTGCAGGCTTGGGGGCGGTCCCCAAGGTTCAATCTCGTCAACCGGTCGCAGTCGGAATTGAAACACTGACGATTGCCTCCAACAGATTCGACGGGGTGCGTTCACGCACGTCCAAACTTCTGCGCACTCTGCAATTCCTCGGCGATGCCGTTGATGCACCGCTGTGACCAGTCCTTGCAGTTGGCGTCTGTGGCCAACTCAGGGCGGAAGTACCATTTCAGGAACTCCGCAGGCTGGGCCGGAAGGAGTCGGTAATCCCATGCCAAGTCACTGGAGTGAACGAAGCCATTGGTCAACTCGGCCAACGAGGCGGCGAGAATGACATAGGCAACGTTGGTGATCGCCAGTTGGCCCGCCGAGCGACGGAAAGCCCAGTATCGACCGATCTGAAGACTCCGCTTGGGCAGGTCGCCTAGTCCTGATCCCTTTTCACCTGCGACTTCCTCGACCAAGCACTCACGGTGCAGATCGTTCATGATCCGAGCGTAGGCGTCGGTTCCACCGGGGACACCCTGCACGAAGAACCAAGCGTAGTGGTCATTGGGCCACCAAGCAGGGGCGTTCAGATCGAAAGGCAAATCTCGGTTCGTTTCATCGGCCTTGTGCCGCATGGCGACATCCAAGGTCACTGGTGTCGTGATGTCATAGCTGCGGAGAAAGGCGGTGAGATGGTTGGTCGCCACCGTCAGCAGTTGGGCGAAGGAGGGAATCAGGTCCGTCGAGGGATAGACATCGAAGGTGGTGCTCACGGCTTGCCCTCCATCCTGTCAGCCTGCCCACCTCGTACAAAACGAGCTTCATTCTCGCCTTCGATCAGCGCAACGCCGACGTTGCGCAGGAAGGTGACGAATGAAAGTCCCAAGGCTTCGGTTTCCTGTTTTCGCCTTGCAGGGCCTACGATCACGAGCCACCGGTTCTTCGTTCGGTTAGGCGGTCTTGATTTGCTCGTGGCTTCGTCGAGGACATACCACAGGCAGATACTCCAGTCGTTCATATCATGCCCGGCCATGCTGGTGGCCTGTCCGGTACTCCACTCGACCGACTCAATCCTGTCGAGAGCCACTGTCTCTCGGATAAAGCGATGGCCAAAGAGCAAGAAGCCGAAACGCACTTCCTTCGCTGGCTCTGCTTCCGGGGCGCTCTCGACAAATTGCCTGCCCGCCAATCCGCCCAGCAGGTTGGTCAAATACCTGTGGACACCATGTGCTTCTCGAACACTGCTCCGCACCATGAACGTGACGAACACGATCCAAAGGCCCGATGCAACCATCGAGACGCCGCATATGAGATTGGCGACGGACAAGAGGACAAAGAACACAACGATGCTGGTCATGATCCAATAGAGAACAGTGCCGCTTCGTGATTTTGGAATGACCATCTCGTGGAGCATCGGGTTTTCAACCTTGAGCGAATGCTTGGTGGTATCCATAGAGGCATTGTAATGGAGCAGGCCAGAGTCGTGGAGGACATTCAGGCTCCGGAGTTCTCTTTCGGGAATTGCCTCTCAGTCTTAATCCCGCAGCCAAATCTTTTCGCCGAGTACATGACCGGAATCAATCACAATGGCCTTGAACGGGCGAGAGGACAGTCCGTGCAGTGGCGAGTGCTCTTTTAGAAAAAGGGCGGGGATGGGGCCGGGCTACCCCAGCATCATTTTTCTGTTTGTTTGAGCGGCGGTTCCGAACGTCAGTCCGGTGGACTGGTTGCGACGAATTCCATGATTATAATCCGACGATGGATATCGAGGCATTTACTAACGCAATCAATAATGGTCTAGGACGGGTCCATCTCTGGCTGAAAGAGCATCCATGGCAGCCCTATGCCGAGGCGATTCGACATGTCTGCTTACACAACACGGCTTATGATCGTCAATGTGAGAGAAGCCGGGCCGAGTATGTCTACGAGATCATCCGGCTCACGAACGCCCCCGAGTATTTTGCAGAAATTATCACCATGGGCCTGTTAGCTTCGAAGGACTTCGGGGACACCTGCCACCTCTATCATCTCGCCCGACTCTTGGCCCAAGATGGCAACGCTGCCGCCCGTGAGGCCATGTACGCCAAGTTCAAGCAAGATGATGCCGAGGACCATTTCGTCGGGGCCGATCAGATATTTCGGCTCGATGGCATTACGGGCCTCTTCTTCGTATTGGAGCGGATCGGTCGGTGGTCGAAGACGCATCCCGAATACTGGGAAGATTACAGTTTGCTCAGCGAAGCCAAAGAGGTCTTGGGTGACGAAGTGATGGCGCAGGTCGCACAAGCTGCCCAGACGAACCCCGACATCGGCAGGTACATGGCCCTCTACGAGCGGTGGGAACGAGAGGACAAAGAACGTACTCCCACCGCATCCGTTTGGAAGAATTGGACCTATGCCGAACTGCGGCAGAGGATCGTTGAAAAACCCAGCGATGTTCCCCGTCACTGGTTGTTCATTTGGGGACGAAATGCTGCCGAAGATAGTCTGCGGGAAGCCGCTGCCGATGTAATGCAGGAAAGCGATCCCGAGCGGCTGCTGGCATACCTGCGGATATTTGCTCGGTCACGCTTTCCCCTTGACCCTCAGCGACTTATCGAGCTTGCAGCCGATGACAACACGGAGATCGCCACGGCCTCTCGCAGAGCGCTGCAACATATCCAACATGATTCAGTGCGTTTATATGCCATGAAAGTCATTGAGCAAGGAAAGGGCGATGGAGACGTGGTGCGACTGCTCGCCCTGAATTATGCGGCGGGGGATGAACGAGTGATCGAATCGCTCTTGATCGCACAGACCGATGAGGACGAACTGCACTGGATGTGCCATGCGGCGGTGAAGGTCTTCGAAGCCAACGTGGGCGCTGAGTTGTTGCCCTCGCTGCTTCAGGTCTATGAACGGTGTCGCTGCTCGATTTGCCGTGCCGAAGCAGTAGAGGTGTTGATGGCGAGGAAGTTGATACCGGAGTGGATGGCAGAGGAGTGCCGGTATGACTCCAGCGAGGACATCCGCAAGGCCGTTGCGCAAGGGGCAAAGGGTGGGTAAGGCAACTCCGAACCCCTCGCCCTCTCGTGCGTCCAATCGCTTACGACCCCGCTGCCGAGGCTGCATCAAGGAGTCCATGATGAAGAAGATCGCTGTGGTCATCTGCCTGTTGCTGCTAATCCAAGGTTGCGCACGGGCTGACACTGCGTCCACCCGGCCCGCTGCAACACCGAGAGTCAGCACCGATACGCTGGCAAAGCCGGAAGACGTTGCCAAGATCACTGCGGTACTTGGCCATCATGGGGTGCTATTTATCCGTTCTGAGACTCGCTGGGAAGAATTCAAGAAGCTCTTGCCCAACCGGGCGCTCGAAACGGAAAACCCCATGCTCGACTTCGCCAAGCAGAATGTCGTGCTGGTTTACGATAGCGCCAGCCGCCCCAAAGACACATTCTCCCTTTCCGGGTCTGACCTTGGGGCCAACCCGCCTCAATTGAATTTCTTCCGTCGCTGGGACAACGGCCCCGAAGACATACCCGAGGCCCGTTCCAAGAAGTACATCCTCGCCATAATTCCTGCCACATCGACGGTCAAAGTCACGTTCTCCTCCGTACCCTTTAGCACGGACGAATTCTCCATCGTCTCTATCGTCACTTGGTTTTCCGCCACCCTCGGCGGCAAAGACGGTGGCGACATCGTGGATGGCCTGCAAGCGACCATCACGCCGAAAGCCGCCACGATCAAGCCCGGCGAAGACATTCTGATCGACTTTGAACTGCATCTTGCGAACATGCCCGATGCCCACCCTCAGCGTTTCGGCACAGACCCCGACATCGTTCATGTTTGGGATGGCGATTTTTCCAAAGGCTACCGCAATCATGGCTTTTTCGTTACCACACCTGACGGCAATACCAGCATTCTCCGGCCCAAGGAACTGCCCTTTTATTTCAACAGTGACCATTCCGAAGACGTTACGGCCAACGAGTCGTATCACCTGCCTTATCCGGGCAAAGGCGAGGCGCTCAAATCGCTCAAGGCTCATGGCCTCGATACGTCCACCCCCGGCACTTACACGATCACCGGATTGTATGAAGAGGCCGCAGTCACGAAGACCACGCCCGATGGCAAGACAACTTCACTCTGGGGCGGCTCCATCGCCTCCAACACCGTCACGGTCGAAGTCAAGAAGTGACCAGCAGACAGGACATGAAAGGCAAAACGATGTGGAAGATCATGGTTCTCCTCGTGGCGATCATGCTGTTTGACAAGGGGTATGCGTGGGCCGATATCCCAGCCTCGCAGCCATCCACCCAACCGGCCAAGATCGATCTCAAAGAAAGTGAGGCCGTGCGGGTTAATGGAGTGGATTTTCAACTCGTGGCCCCGAGGGTCTGGATCGTGCCTCTCGGCGACCTGCGGATCAGCATCCCGTTGGCCCTCAAGGTGACGAATCAAACCGACCGGGACATTCACTTGCTGGACACCTGCCGCATCGTCCTCACGGATGCAGCGGGCAAAACGCTTTCGGTCGTAGCCGACAAGCAAGAAGGCAACTTCCCAAGCCAGCCTCCGCTACTCACGCAAGGCCAGTGTGTGAACCTCAAAAGTCCCGCCCAACTGACGCTCGTCAGTGACCGACAGAGCAGCCTCCGGCTCAGCGGCGTGGATGGGCAGTTCAAACCGTGGCACATCGATGGGCTGAAACCCGGCAAATACACGCTGGGCATGATCTACGAAAACGCCGAGGGTGATGCCCAAGACCCGTCGGTCTGGGTTGGCAAAGCCACCACCAAACCATGGCCCATCGAAATCACGGACCATTCCGCTATCGTCTCGGAGCCTGCCGTCAAAGACGGCCTAGCGGTGCAGGTCACGCTACCCAAGGCAACCTTCGCCGTGAACGAACCCCTGACGTTCACCGTAGGTTTGACCAATACTTCCAAGAAGCCGTTCCAGCTTTTCGACCTTGATTACCAATGGGATTGGCAGATGCGCATCGAGGGTCAGGGTCAAAATGGGGCATGGCAGGTCCACCGGCTCTCTGCCGAGGACCGACTTCCGTTCAACCCGACGCCTATGAAGGCAGGACAGAGCCGGGAGGTTCCGGGGGTACTGGACCATAGCGGAGCGGAAACCTTCGAGTATGTATGGGACAAGAAGCAGGGACGGGAAATTCTACCGGTCGAAAACCTGCCTCCGGGTCGCTACCGTTTCACCTTGCAGATGGACTTGAAGGCTGATTCCACCCTCCAACGACCAAGACCCCCATTCTGGACCGGCCAGATCGCCAGCCGCCCCGTGGAATTCGAGATCGGCGACCAAGGTGTCCCGACTCCGCAAGCATCTAAACCGGTGCGGGTCAACGGAGCCGAGTTTCAGGTCATCGCCCCTTTGATCTGGCGGATTCCCATGAGTGAGCAGCCAACGACCTTCATCCCCTTGGAGTTAAGGGTAAGCAACCACTCGGATAAGGCCCTGCAACTGAATCTAGGCGACTGCGTGCATTTGAAGGATGCGGTGGGCAACGAGTTATCCATCCAGCGGGACGGCGATTCCGATTTTCCGTTCAAGCCGGTCGTCGTGGCGAAAACCAAAAGCGCCCGCATCGACCGTCATGCCACCCTCTCAGTCGGTGCGACGGAAGGCACCTTCCGGCTCAGCGGCGCAGATGGCTTGGCGGGAGTTTGGTTTTTCGATGATCTGTTGCCGGGCCAATACACGCTCTTCATGACCTATGAAAACACGGCAGAGGCCAGCGAGCAAACGGTCAAAGCCTATGGTCCGCTCGCTACGGACCCAAAGGACGTGCCCTTCTGGAGCGGCAAGGTCACGACCGAGGAATTGACCATCGAGATCACGGACACGACCGTGCTTGCTGCTGCCGAGGCGGCATGGCAGAAGGTGCTGGCGACGTTGCAGGCGGGCGACAAGAAGGCGCTGGGGGCGGTGGCCACGGCCAAGGGACTCCAGTCGCTCATAGGCGAGAAAGGCGATGCCCTGACGGCCCAGCAAATGCAGGCCCGAGAGCAAGTGTGGGCCAAATGGCCGTTGCGGTGGGTGAAGAAGTCCGAAACCACCGTCAACGCCACCATGGGTCCGGAGGCCAAGGAACACGGGTTAGAGTTCGTGAAAACGTCCGAAGGCTGGAAATTCAATGAGTGGACGCCGGGGGAGTAATAGAAGGGAACTGCTATGTGGAAAATCCCTGTTTGGCTGGTTGGGGTCACGATCCTCGTCATGGCATATGCCGCATGGGCCGAGGCCCCGGCCACGCAGCCGTCCACCCAACGGGCCACGGGCGACATCAAAGAAAGTGAGGCGGTGCGGGTCAACGGGCTGGATTTTCAGATCGTGGCACCCGTGGTGTGGATGATGCCAGTCGAGAAGGAGGAAACCCCGATCCCCTTGGTCTTGAAGGTCACCAACCACACCGACAAGGCCGTGACGTTGAATCTGTTCGACACCATCACCATCAGTATGAAAGATGCAGCAGGCAAGGAACTGCGGATCGACGGTGGACGTGATGGCACCACCCCGTGCCCACCATTGATCGTAGAGAAGGGCCAGAACGGGACCGTGGACCGCAGTGCCAAACTCCAACCCTTGGACGGGAAGCTCGGCCAGTTCCGCCTGATCGGCTCGGACGGGGCCGGAGGCATCTGGTACTTCGATGGCCTCAAGCCGGGGAAGTACACCATCAGCATGGCCTATGAAAACACCAAAGCAGGCCCCGAGGATGCGCCTAACTGGGTCGGCAAGGCCACGACCAAGGAACTGACCGTCGAAATCACGGACAAGTCTGCTGCTTCGCAGCCCGCCCGCTGAGGACCAGCGATAGTGCCATCAGAGGTGACGCCCATGAAAACTTTGCTGCTGGTCGTGATGTCGGTGCTGCTGTTGTGGTTGGCCGGTGTGGTTCTGGCCGAATCAACCGCCAGCCAACCGGCCATACAGCCGGTGAACTGCTATGCCTACTGGTTGAGTGCCGACGATCTCGGCGAGTACGTCGATCTGCTCATCTCGAACCAGCCGATTCAAAAGCTTCCGCAGATCACGCTCGACACCACCAAGCCCATAGGCGATGCCGCTGCCGTCGTGGTGAGAACCTATAGCAAGGACTCCATTTGGAATGTTGACCGCCGACCCTTCAAGCACGTCGAGGCCGTGGGAAGCGTCGATGCCGGTAAGCAGCGGGTCGTTCTGAATGGAAGGGAGTACAGGTACGCACCTGTGCCTCTGCGGGACATCTTGGCCTTGCTCGAAAGACCGGAAGGAAAAATGCCGGTCCACCGTATTAACGCACCCCTCGCCGGGGCCGAGGATGACCGATGGCGGCATATTGGTCGAGTTCAAGAAGACTTCCGGAGGCTGGAAGGTCGATGGGTGGACGCCGGGAGAGTGAAAAGGTCAATTTGTAGCATTCGGCTCATGCAGCCCACGATCACCTGCGGCCAGTTTCTTTTCTAACTCGTCCACCGACCCCATCTGCGCCAGACTCATTCTGATTCTGGCTTCGGCCACCGTGAACAGTGCTAATGAATATGAACCATGCTTAGTAGATAAATTATTGCAAGCCAGAGAATGCCTAAAGCAAATCCGATACTAGCAACGAGCCTACCTGTCAGTCGTGACGCCTTTCTAGTGATCAATATCCAAGCGGAAGCGGCGCAAATCACCGCAATTGTTGGCATGACATACAGACTGCCGTTCTGAATCGTCACAGGTACTTGAGAATGCCAATATCGATATACCCCGGAAAACATGGCCGCACCCCCGCCACATACAAATGGAATTTGCATTCCACATAGCACAACCGAAGTAATAGCAAGCTTCGATAGCTTGGGCGCCTGCCTTATCGCTGGGGATACTCTTCGATAATTTATGTCGATAGGGTCACCATGATTGCCTGTGTCGATCACAAGACTCCTTCTCTTAGGTGTCAAAGACTTAATCCAAGCTCAGATTCCGTATATGTCCGATCAAGAGCGGCGTGTGTTTCATTTATGCAACCGTTGGCTCAATCAGGGCCTGCTGCACGAGCGACTCTTCTGCATTTGGTATAAAGCTCTTGCCGAAGGTCGGCATCGGACACGTAGACCCGCAGATAAGCCTTCAGCGCATCCCAGTCTTCATTGTTCACAGGGAATCTTTCGTACAGGGTGACGATATCTTCGTTCAAGGCCCTCTTACGCCATGTTTCAGCATTCCGTCTAGCGGTGATCTGCTGGCTATTTCTTTCTAGCCTACGACTATTCTCCGCAAGCTTTTTTTCATAGGCTTGCCGAATTTCCGGTTCTTTGATGGAGTCGGGTGCAATGCCAACCATCAGATATCCGGGTGGTGACGTATTGAGAAACACCCTATTGTTCGGATCGTCTTCTTTCCACGTTGGGTCAATTTCCCCCACAATTCGCCGCCATACTCTGAGCCGATACTCCACGAAGGTGTTGCGATAGACGGCCCCGGACTGGGGGGTCAGCGGTCTGCTGTCCAGATCAAGGGAGTAGCTCATTTGCCTGACCAAATCCATAGCCAACGGCACTGGCACGGCGTCAACATACGGCAGGCATCCGACCACAATCGTCTGGCACATCTCAAATCTTTTCTCGCCCATATTCATGGATGTCAGTTTGGTCGTGCATTCATAGCACGCATGAACATAGAGTTCGACCTGATCTGCGGCACTGGGTTTGGTAGCCTTGCAGACCTCCTCGATCCGGTTGGCCCAAGCCTCTCGTTGCTGAAGAGGCATTCGTGCTTCGGAGTAGTCCTCAAAGGCATGTCGCATGTCCTTTATGAAATCAAATATCGGAGTGATGTTGGGTTGGGAGGCGGGAATGCGGACTTCCCATGTACCTCCGGCCCATCCGGCAGAGGCGGCATACAACACAAAGAACACCACGAGAAGTGAACCGGATTTACAGACGGTCTTCATCGACTGACTCCTGTTCGGTGCGGTTGGGTCGCTAAGCTGGCTCGATCCATGGAGTAGCGGTGCTACCTTGGCAGAGATGCGAATACCTTTGCATCCAACTGCTCAATAAACGGAGTACCCGCAGATTTTACTGCCTCAGACAGGCGGAGGACCTTGGCGTATCCGCATTAAAGCCCGCTAGAATCGTTGAGTGGTGTTTGCTGACGATGACCGAGATCGCCACTGAGTCCACCTATTTATTGCCATTCATGTGGGGTCATTAATGTGAGTAGCACAGCTATCGGCGGGACAGCATCTGACGATATTCAAATATGCCGTTATTTTTCCTTTTGTCGAATCTGATCTGCGGCCTCATCAATCCATGAAAGTTTCTCTTGGGCAGTGGGATTGGCTGTAAGAACCTCACGGGCCTTTGCGAGAATCGTCAACGCCTGATCTCCGCCCAGCGTCACTAAGCCATCGAGAGCATCTTTCCATACGTCGTCGCTAGAATCGTCTAAGGCCGCCGCAAGAGTCGCAAACGCCGCTGCGTCACGAAACTGCCAAATTATGCGAACCAATCTGGCTCGATTTGTTGGATCGCTCTCCTTTTGAAAAGCCGAAATGAAATAGGGTATTGCACATATCCCATAGTCCATCCGTGGATCGTCATCAATCCATGTTGAATCGCTCAGCCTGTCTAGATATCGAGTGCGAACATCCTGTTCAATATTTACCATTCTGTGCTCCCTAACTACTTTTCCGACAAGCTGGTGATTTAATGGATGGACTAATTTCTGCTTTCTGCATGCTGCGATCACCTTCCCCTAGTCTGCTTTAGGTTCGTAGCCGCAGCGATTTCCACTGGAAACGCCGATGGGGGATGAAGCTTGGGTCGGGTCTTTCGCCAGACGATGAATAACACCCACGAGAAAACGGCTATGAGAAACCAATAGGGAACCCCCAAGCTGTAAGAACTTGCACGGGAAGCTTCAGGGGTATATTCGTAACTCGACACATAATGGTTATGGCAATAATAGAAACCCAGCAGATTATAGTCGTTTAAATTGTGCTGGTCCGTCGGCCAGAACCGGATAGGATTTACGGGAGATACGAGACACAACCAGCCAACCGGAATTCTCCTACCAACCGGAATTCTCCCGTCCCACGCCAATTGAACATAGACGACACCCTGCCCGTGACCGCATGCCATCCAACGGCCATCGAGCGAATAATAAAATGTGGTAGCTTGCATCCCACTCCACCCCCACCCGACCACGCAGAGCAGGATCGGCAGCATGAAGATTCCACGGATGATCCAACGTCGTCGCATGACTGGGATTGTACCCTCAATCTACTGGCGGTCATGGTCTTCCACCTATTTATTGCCATTCATGTCTGTTCATTGAGGTGAGTAGCACACGGTGTGCTCTAGGGCGAAATATTCCCTTGACGATGGTGTTGTGATGAATAGGGACTTGGCACCTTTTGATCGGCCAGTTTCGGGATGAGTACGAGTGATTGCGAATACGCATACCGAATCCGTCCAGTATGCAACACCAAAGAAAGGAGCACCGCTTATAGTAGCAGGTATGTTCAAGTCCATTCCTTCATACCTATGCAAGGTGCCTCCTCCCACCATCGAGTAATCTTCTTTTGAGAAGTATGACGGCAGTTTTCGATTCAATACCATCGACTGAAATATTGTCCGGTAACAAGCTGGGAGATTATTGATCGCAGCGTCAGGTGTAATGTCGAGTTTTCCAGCGACAGGTTGGATGATGAAGACCGTTCGAACAACATCCTCGGTTATTTGAACATTAAATCCGTTTTGCGTGTAGCGACAGATGGTTGCTGGCTCTGCCTGTACAACCGATTGCTGTTCCATATTGATCTGCGGCCACCAATGGAGTTTCTTGAGCCAGATGTGAGAGAACTCCGGTGGAATCATTGCTGGCTGAAGCACAATATTCGGCAGTTCCTTCGGATCGAAGTCGTTGTATCGTAATGCCTTTTCTTCCGTTGTTTCTGCAACTGGTTCCTTCGCCAGCGTATTAAACATCTGCATTACATGTAGAAGCGTGCCGCTTTCATGGGTGGGAGCCGGAAACAGCGAATTCTGTGTCGCTGCTGCCTTAGCGCCGCCGTTGAGGGCGGGGTGCGCCTTGATGTACAGAATCGAGCCCGCCTGCATTCCCACGGCGCTCACCAGAACTAGCAGGCACAGGGCCAGAATGACCGGTCTGAGACGTACTGGGCCAGATCGGCCGCAAACAAACCACGCCACGAAAGCAGCAGCAATGGCCTGCAACGGGCTGAGGAATACGATCCAAAATGCTCGGGGGTTGGCCCACATACATTCCTGCACTAGCGGAATGTGAATCAAGGCGAGAACAAACATGGCTAGTGCCACCGAAGCGATGGCCCAACGCACAAGCGGATGGCGGCGTAAGGTAGTTGGAGCAGAGCAATCCACGAGCACGTTACTCCTTCGCCAAGAGGCGGTCGAGCTTCTTGAGCGCTTCCGTTCGGTGTTTCACTTCCAGAAAGTGTTTGGGAACGTGCCGCAGAAACCAAAAGTGTGTGCGTGCGATTCCCGTAAACTTCCGGTCAGGGCTGGCAATGTATGCCCGCAATGCTTCGGCTTCATCCCGGCCCCACGCCCACAACATCTGCCCCCGCACTTCCGTCTTGTAGTAGGCATCCTCAGGCCACTGGAACTCATGCTTGGCCCGATATCCACATGAACCGCATGTGCAAACTCCCCATTTCTCTTTGGTCCGAGCGCAAATCTGACTGCGGCGGCGGCGGTTTTCCGGGGCCTTCCATGGAAACTCTTTCGGGTACTTCTCGATCATGAACCCGCCGCCGAGTTTCACACCGTGAATATGCGGGTTAGCGGCTGCCGCATCGGCTTCTGGTCCTCGCACGAATTGGAAGGGATTAACCAGTGTGGCTTCGTGCTTACACCGAGGACACTTGATCGAACACGGCAGTATGGGCGTAATCGACTGGTACTTCGGAATCGGCTGTCTATTTCTTGGCGGAGTCATATGAGTGTGTGCCTTTTTTGTGGTGAACGAATTTAATCGTCAGTCGAAGCGCAGTCGGGACAAGAAAGATGAGCGACAGATAATATGGCAGATAAAGTACTCGCCGGTAACGGGTCTGTTCAAACCGGATGCCCTGCCTCGTCTCTACGGTTCCTGAATCACCATTTTCATAGCAGAAACCCAGCCACTTGTGTCTTTCGGGATCGCCACCCCATGTGGTGACTTCGGTGCGCCTAGTGACCGCAGCGCCTGATGCAGATTCCGGTAGAACGATAGTGCCAGCGATCTGCCCATCAAATGACCAGCCAAGACCGGCGAAGTTAGCCATCAAACGAGATTCTACTCCGGGGAAGGGGAGGGCTATAGCCATCTCTCCTTTGTGTATAAGGATAGCCGGATAGAGGCTTGCGATACCCAGCCCGGCGAGAAGAGCAACCCACGAGAATGTGACGGCGGTATCCGCCAGTCTTCGACGGAGACGTACGAGACCCGATTCTGAATGTGGGTCAGCGATGATTGTTCCACATTCCGGGCATTTGTCGCCGATCTTGTGGGCACGCAGGTCGTAGGAGCATTGCGAACAGCAGCCTCTCATTCGCCGACGCCTTCGTAGACGCCAACACAGAATTGTCAGAGACAGCGTAGGCCATGACAAACCGATTGCCAGAACGAACCAATAAGGGAACGCAGTTCCGTACGTGTATGGACTTGAGCCTTTTCGGAAACGGAATCCCCACGTGCCGCCTCCGATTGCAGCTTTGGGGGCGGTCCAAGGTTGCGTACTCCATAGCCATCCTACCGGGCGTTCGTTGGTATTCAATTGAAGAAGGGAGGACACGAGGCCACTGTTATGTCGAATATCGAAATCGTATGTTCCGGCGGGCACGGCCCACCGATAGGAGATGTCATCATAGTTACCGTAGCTTCGTGGCCAGAGGTAAATCGTTGCTATGCACGTTGCGATGCTGAATGCCCACAAGAGGCAGACCCCGCATAGTTTCAGAAATTGTCCGATTCGTCGCACGACAAATTGTTCCTTCACCGGAGGTTACCCAATTGCACTTTGCTCACAGCCTCGACGAGGGGTTGGGAAGCGTTGCGGCCGGGCGAGTGGCTGTAGCGGGCGGCGTTTTCACTTCGTCGAATGATAGCGTGTGTCCAGTTTTTGGATCACGAAATTGGGTGGATACGCCGCCACTGGGCGTAGAAATGATGCCGTGGAAATAAGGACAAAATTGCTTGAGTTCGTCGGGCTTTTGGCCAGCAGCCACAAGAAGTTCATAGGCTAATTGGCGAATTGGATAGCACGTAATGCCCTCAGCCTTAGGATGCTCTGGGGTCTGCGCTCGGAGGCTCACTGTGAGCTTATTGGCGTCACTCAAAGCGGATTTCACAGCGGCGACGACCTCGGGATCGTCCAAATAGAACGAAAGCGCACAAAGGGAAATGATACCATCATCAAGGCCGTGGGGGCTGCGGAAGGCTTTGAGAAAGATGGCTTTGAACTCGGGGTCGGGAGGAACCACCAGAAGCGTAGCACTACCGGCCCACAGGGCTTGTTCTGCTGCACCGGGAGCGTCAATATGCAGAGCACGCTCCGGGTGATCCACCTGTTGTTGAGGCGGCGGGAGATGACGTTTGGCATTGGCGGCGAGGGATTCTTTGGCGAGATCGAGAATGTCCTTGCTGGTGCGTAGGATGGCCCCAGCCTTCGTGTAGGCGACCCCGGAGGACAACTCGGTAGCTGGCTGGTCGAGGTTGATAGCGTAGACCACAGTCGGTTCCTTGCTGGGGGGCCAGCGGGATTCGTCTTGGTCCAAGAACAAAAGGTATTTCGTGCCGGATTGGCCGAGGTGGGTACAGGCGTCGGTGCTGAAGGTAATGCGTTCATCGGCCTTGCCTTTGAGCGTTTCGAGGGTCTTGCAGACGAGTTTTCCCCTTTCCCAATGACGGGAGCGAATGTCCTTCGTTTCTAAATCAGCGACGGAGACGACCTCGACGTGGACTACAGTCGGTCTAAAGGTGCAAAGCCATTCGAGGCTATACCCCGTATTGATGGAACCGTAGGCGGGACGTGTGCAGCAAAACAACACGCAAATCAGCATTCCGAGCAAGCGCATCAGCGTCCTCCCATAGCGATATAGTCCACCTATTCATTGCCATTCGTGTCGGGTCATTACGGTAAGTAGCACACTTTAGAATATTCACTCTTCGAGCACTTTGCTGATCTCCTTTGCGACAAGGTGAGCGAATGCCTGCGCTATGTTGGTCTCACGTTTCGAGAATCGAATATAGATCGGGACTTCGCCCGGAAAAGCGATAAAGTATTCAGGATGCAAGACCATGTATAAAAACTCGGCGAACCAAAGAATAAGCAGACCCAATGCCCCATATAACATGTCGAAATATCCTCCGAGGATTGTTGACATGTTCCATGAATAATAAGTCAGAATTGAAAACACACTGACGCCAAGCACGCCAGCCATTATATTGGAATTGATACGGAAAAAGGTCTTGGTTCTGGTGCCTAGTAACCGTAGGGGTACGCTGGTCCGTTCGCAAATACAACCGAAAAACAACCTATCATGTTCGATCCGATCTGGGAAAAGCCTCCAAGAATCACCCCAGAGTATGAAACTGCTGCGAAAAGTAGCTATAATTTCCGCCATTGCCTCTCCCGGAGTTCTTTCAATTCCCATAAATTACGGTCCCTATTTGTAATCGCAAACGCCCACGCTGCGGGCGGTCACGAATCCTTTAGGGACACCACGAGAAGTGAACCGAATTTACAGACGGTTTTCGTCGATTGACTCCTGTTCAGTGGGGTTGGGTCAGCTTCCTGCTCAAGTAAAAAAGATTAAGCAATGTGAGGTGAAAGACAACCCATCATGGCTTGGTTGCGGCGGGGCGAACTTCTTCAGTGCCTCTTTGGCGGCAGCAAAACCCTGATCCGCTGCCTTGCGATACCATTTGACAGCTTCATTCTGGTCTTTTTCCACGCCCGTGCCATTCTCGTAGTAGACGCCAAGATTATATTGACCGATAGCATTGCCCTGCTCAGCCGCTTTGCGGACCCACTTGACCGCCTCACGCTTGTCCGGTTCCACGCCCTTGCCAGTCTCGTAGCAGAGGCCAAGATAGCACTGGGCTTTGGCATCTCCCTGCTCCGCTGCCTTGCGGACCCACCCGAACGCTTCATGCCCATCTTGATTCACCCCTTTGCCCTCGAAGTAGCAGAGTCCGAGATTGTATTCGGCAGCAGCAAACCCCTGTTCTGCCGCCATGCGATACCATTTGACGGCTTCATGTTGGTCTTGTTCCACGCCATCGCCGTTGAAGAAGCAGATACCAAGACCACATTGGGCCTTGGCGTCTCCCTGCTCCGCTGCTTTGCGGAGCCACTTGACCGCCTCACGCCAATCTCGACCAACTCCTTTGCCATCGGCGTAGCAGAATCCTAGATCGCTTTGGGCGGCGGCTAGTCCCTGTTCCGCCGCCTTCCGAAACCATTTGACTGCCTCATACCAGTCTTGTTCCATCCCGCTGCCGCTATAGTAGCAGACGCCGAGATTGTATTGGGCAGCGGCCAAATCCTGCTCCGCTGCCTTGCGATACCATTTGACCGCTTCGTGGTGGTCTTGTTCCACTCCCGTGCCGTTGGCGTAGGCGAGACCCAGATTGTATTGGGAGGCGGCTAGTCCCTGTTCCGCCGCCTTGCGATACCATTTGACCGCTTCGTGCTGGTCTTTCTCTACGCCGCTGCCTCTTTCGTAACAAAAGCCCAGATTGTGTTGAGCCTTGTCATATCCCTGCTCCACAGCCTTGAGATACCATTTGACCGCTTCCCGCTGGTCTTGCACCACGCCGTTGCCGCTATAGTAGCAAACGCCGAGATTGAATTGGGAATGCGCATCCCCCTGCTCTGCCCTCTTGCGCAACAACTCGACCGCTGGTGCAGTAGCCGTACTCGTGGTCGTATCCCTTGAACACGCCACTTGGCACAGCAATCCGACGACGACAAGGCCAAGAATGTTGAGCAGATGCAGACCTCTCATGGTGTCTCCTTCCTTTCGGACGTGAGACGAGATTGTACGTTTGCTTCCCTCATGTCATCGCCTCGCCCGCTCTCGTTGGCTTGCCTCTCACCTTTACCCAATACTCCTCCCGCACGTCTTCATCTATTGGTACGGGGCGATACCCGTATAACCCGTCCTCCCCATTCTTCTTCGGTCCCGAAACCCAGAACAACTCCCCGGTTTCCTCATCGAAGTGATTGTACTTATATCCCCGTCCAGTCTTCATCAACTTCCGGCCTTTGTAGTACAACGTTCGGCCAGTCTTCGAAAACGTCACCCGCCCAATCACTGCTGGCCCTTGGACCCCATGAGTGCCTGCTTTCTGCGCCGATTTGTTTTCGATGTACATGATCCGTGAAGCAGGCATTGATACACCATCCAGTCGGGTCACCGGCCAAGTCATCCGGCACACTACCGACATTGCCATCGGCGTCCGCTCGATCAGAATACCCCGCTCCTGTATTTACAGAAAGTGCGAACGGGCAGAGAAGATCATCCCGGTGCCTTGGGCTGCGTGGCTGGATGATTCGGCGGGGCAGATCGGAGGACATTCAACCGCCGCAGTTCTTCGGTGAGTTGCTGTAGCCGGGCCGGTGATTTCTCGATGAAGATTGCTTCCCCCTCCGAATCACCTTGCTGGAAAATCGGAAAGGACAGGTGTTGTTGCTCCATTGTGGTCAAGAATCGAGTGGTGGGGACTCGATCCAGCCGACTGTCTGCATACCAGATCACCCCTTGGAGCATGAGGACGCACGAGAGTACAACGAACAGCGCAGACAGGTAGGGGAATCGCCGCCACAAGAGCAGCCAGATCACGACAGCAAGGGCGGGAACCACCCAATGAATAACACTAAGAATGGTTGGAAATTGGATATTCAAATTCCAGAGTGGTCGCAGACTCAAAGAAACGATATCCGCCCCCATACCCACCGAACCGATCAAGACCACCACAGGCAGGACAAGAGTGAGGATGACGTTGGGTTTGCGGCGAGTATGAACGGTCATGCGATGTTTCCAAGATCAGGCGGCAGTCTTTGCTGATACACAATTCATAAGGTCAGTGGACGTTTAGGTCGGTCTCATTAAGGAACTTGTAGATGCCGTGATGAGTGCGAGCAAGCTCTTGGATTTCCTTTTGATAATCAGCGATGGGGGACATGCAGACGGTGTGGATGTGGACGACATGAGCGGTGTCCAGTTGCCGAACCAGATCGAGTAAACCATTGGTCTCGCTGTTCGTCAGGAAGATGATCGTGTCGGGCTGCATGGCAAAGGCATTCCTAAAAGCATCTTTGACGGCGTTGGGAGAATCATCATCCCCTCCTTCCACTCTAATCTTGTCGATTCGAGTGGCGACCTTGCCGCAGACCTCTTTCGTGGCAGGCTGAAGATGACTCGGACCAAGGATGTTGGCAGCGGATTCAAACTCGTTGAAAAAGATGACCGCAAAAGATTGACCAGACTGGAGAGATTGAACTGAACGTTTGAGTTCAAGCTTGATGAAGTCGAAATCATCCAAAAGTGAGCCATTATTGTCGATGATGTAGACAACCTTGCTGGCGGGTACTTGGAGGGTGAAAAGGGTGACTTTGGGGCCGGGTTCGTTCACGACGGACGTATTGGCGGGCCGGGCGTCAGAAGGGGACCTGTGCAGAGGATTGTTTGTACAGGATACGCCGATGATCACCGTGGTCAGCAGTAAGCACTTGGCGAAGGAATTCAACCATGACCGTTTCATGTTTTGGCTCCTATTGTGATTGCCGTCCCGCATTCGGGCAGCAGTCCTACTCCGGGGCGAATGCAAGCTGGTTGCCGATCAAACCTCATGAGCCGTAGGTATTGAAGGTGAAAGTCATTCCTGTCAACGTCGAGAGAAACGTCACCACACAGGCAAGGCCCAGCGCCAGCCAGAATCTTCCTTTGCCGATATTGAACCAGTACCGGTGAAAAATAAACGTATTGAGACAAAGTGCCGTGACTGTCGGCAAATAGAACCCGAGGTCAAGATCGAAGACAATAGACGGATTAGGAATCATCCGGCCAAGAATGCCGCTCGGATAGAACAGGAACAACGCCAAGACATGGGCGACAAAGATTGCCAGTGTGAAGATCAAGATGCGCCCGATCCTCAGCCGCAGGGACGTTTTCAACGATTTCTCGTTACGCAGGTTCAGCCAACGTCTCATTCCTGTCTCCCCGTTCTGCTCAAGGTCGGTGTGCCACATTCAGGGCAACGGTCTTTGCTGGCACGTAGGTCGTAGCCGCAGTTCACGCAAAGTCCGGCCTGCTGGCGATATTGACGCCGAACTCGCCGCCAATGGTACGTTCCCCACAATGTGAGGACGGCGGACAACACTGCTACGAACCAGAAGGGGACGAAGAGAGCGTAATGGTAATCCCCCCATCGCTCGCCAGTCACAAGCGAAAAACCAAACACATTCCAAAAGTAGACATTCGTTCCCGGCACTCGTTCAAACTTCACTGCGGGCTTGTCAACCCAGTAGTGAAACTCGAACGGCGTTGTCAGTTCAACACCAGAAAGGGGGACGTTGTGTTCCAGTCGCAATTGGCCACAGGAAGTCCAAAGAAATGTGCTTCCACGTGAGTTCCCATACTCGAATAACTCGTTCTGCCAATAGCTCCGCACCCAGAGAGCCAGTGCCGCCACGAATAGCAGCAGTGAAAAGATGGCGAGGATGTTAAGGAACCAGCGTTTCAAGTGATCCGTTCCTTTACAAAGCCTGTTGGGATCGGAGTGCCGCACTCGGGGCAGCGGTCACCGGGCAGGTGAGCACGCAGATCGTAGCCACAACTTTGGCAACACCCGCTTCTGCGTCGTCGGTGCTGTCGCCACAGGCGCAATGCCCGGCGCAGCAGCCAGATTGCAGTTAGGCCCGTGGCCAGCGTGAGGAACCAATACGGGAAGCGGATGTCGTTGATCGTGCCTATCTGCCTCGTGCCTGATACTGATACAGCCCCGGTGTATGTAGGAGCATCCCGCTCCACATGGAATCCACCCCATGCCCAACCATTAAAACCCCAATCATCGAGTTCCCCCCACCCGGGCATACGATGCCATTGCACTACCCCTTCATAGGGGGCGGGAAATCTGGGGTTTTCTTTCTTGGAGTCATAGACGATGCAGTCGAAGCCGATGCGGCCTGTGCCCGAAGCCACTACGAATTCCCGTCTGATTGAGTTGCTCACGATGAAATAGTCGTAGGCACAGTAACTCTCGATCCACAGCCCCACGGTCGCCACAGAGAGCAGCAGCGACAGTCCAGTAACTATGTTGAGCAGCCAGCGTCTCATGCCTTGGCCTCGCTCGGGGCCGGGATTGGTGTGCCACATTCTGGGCAACGGTCTATGCTGGCCCGCAGGTCGTAGCCGCACTGGCGACAGCAAAGGTGGCCGCTGGGTACGTGGCGGCGGCGAACGAAAGCGATGCACCACCATGCAGGAAGGATGGCGAAGACGAGAACCAGAAACCAGTGAGGAACAAAAAACGCCCATGAACGCACTGGGCCAAAATAGCGGTCCACGTAAAAGAGAAATCCCCAGCGGTTCCAGTACACCGTCTCGTATGAAACCGGTTGCTGGTAAACAGCGCTCTCGTTATAGCGAGGCCAATGCGTGTAGTTCCACCCGTTCCCACCCGGTGTAGCGTCTTTGTCTATGTCAGCAAATAACTGTAGCCGTCCCGGCTCGGTGATAATCCCGATGCGGTCAATGTATCTACCGATCTGGCCGTACCAGAGGAAATCGTGGTCAAAGTGAGAGTCCACCCACTGGACGATGGTGGCTATGCAAAACAGCATCGACGCTCCGGCAAAGATGTGGAACAGCCATCGTCTCATGCCTTGGCCTCGGCCTTGGTGGCAATCGGCGTCCCGCATTCAGGACAGCGTTCTTTGCTGGCCCGCAAATCGTAGCCACATTTCAGGCAGTGCCCTACCTTTGCCCCATGCCGCCTTCGCCACGCCCGCCAAGCCCACAGAACCGGCAGAACCAAGAACATCAGAGCGGAAATCCAATGCGGCAGAGCGAAGAAAGCAATTCGACAGACCACCCGACCGTCCTTTACGGCTTCGCTGTAATCCGCAACATTGCCCCATGTCCAGTCACGACTCTCTCTTGAATTCGCCCAGCCATTGAACACATAGCCGATCCGACCATCTCGGATGTGGCTAAAAAACCATTCCCTTGGCCCTACCGGTCGTGTGCTGCCCACACCGAGCCAGCGTGTGAAGGCGTACATCTGAAACTCGACACTTCCTTTCGAGGAATGCAGGCACAGGCAACATGTTCCTTCCTTGCCGACCCCGAAACTCTCGGTCGTCCCACTCCGTACCCACAGCACCACGGTCGCCACGCAGAGCAGCAGTGAGAAGGCGGCGAGAATGTTGAACAGGCGGCGTTTCATCCCTTTCCTTCGTTCATCAGCGGGATTGCCATGCCGCATTCGGGGCAACGGCCTTTGCTAGCCCGCAGATCGTAGCCGCAGGTGGGACAGATGTGGAGAAAGTGGCTTCGTAGAATAGACCGGTAGGCTCTAAGCCAGAGGAGGGGAAGCAGGAGGAAGATGAGGGCGAGCGACCAGTAGGGAATTTCGAGGGCATTTCCGGTGCTTGCGGCGTTGTTGATTGCAATTAATCGAGAAGTATAGAAGTTGCCCCATAGGAAGATGGGGCAATTCTCACTGTAGGAGAAACCGGCGAATATCCACGTACTGGCGGGAGGACTCGGGGCAAGGCTTGGGGGCGTAGTGACCCAGCAGAAAGTGATTCCGCCCATGGAGGAGGTGACGGATTTGTAGGGACGAGTGGGAATGCGGATGTGAATCATACCGACGTAACTGATGAGCCAGAGGAGGATGGCGAATTCGAGCAGGAGTGTGGACAGGGTGGCGAGGATGTTGAAGAGCCAGTGTTTCATCGAATTGTTTCCTTCACCACGCCTGCGGGGAAAGATGTCCTGCATTTCGGACAACGGCCTTCGCTGCCCGCAGGTCAGAGCCATTCTGGGGGAATGCCCACGAGGTTGCAGAGTGCGAGGACTTCCGGCGATAGCTTGGTGCGGTCGTAGGTGCGTGTGATCCATTTCCCGCCGTCGTCCCAACTCACCAAGAAGGCATCTGCGTCTCGTGCGAAAGTTTGGCTGACCGGAAGGCGACCAAGGGCGGCATCTAGCGATGATCGCTGAGCTTCGGGCATAGGACCATCGTGGCCGTGCAAACCACTGACCCCCATCCTCACGTTCTTGAAAAGTGTGACATGTCCTCGGATTCCATCATGGTAAATACTGCAATTCGTCATCAAGTGTATTTGTCCACCGCTGAAAAAGGAAACCAGCACGACCGTGTTAGAAGTGCGGACGTTGCCGTCAATGCGTTCATGCGGCAGGCGCATTTCGGCGAGAGTGAACGTGCCGGGCCATGGCGGAGCGGGCTGGTGGAAGAAGCGTATTGCTGCCGCCAGACAAATAAGCAGCGAAATGGCGGCGAGGATGTTGAACTGGTAGCGTTTCATCGGCTGCTCATTGTACCGAAAGTTGATCATTCACGGCGATGATCTACCGATGGGCTACAATCACCCCGTGGGATGAAGGATGTGCATCTTCGTGATCCTTTGGTTCCAACGATGAACTGCCATGAGGATTGTGACAAACAAGATCACGTAGATTACCCATCCCAGAAACAAGTCCACCCCGAATTCGCTTTCGAGCGCCGTAATGACCAACAAAAATGGAGCACCCAGCGGTGCGACGGCACAAATGATCCAGAAGATCGGCGTGTACCCTGCCGGAGTAGGAAGCAGAAGAATCACGCCAAAGAGGCCGTAGCTCGCCATTACATAAGCCAAAAGGAAACTCTTCCAGTTGGGCCATTGCCGAATCCGAAGGCGGTAAGCCCTGTACAGAGGAAGTAGGGCCAAGGCCAGTGGGGGCAAGAACGCCGGAATGGTATGCTCTCTGTAAACACCCAGCGGGATGGGCCAACCGTGCGGGCCCCAGCGTTCGACTCCATGGATACGTGGAGCCGTGAGTGAAGACCCCATTTCCCAATGAGTCGAATCCCATGCTCTTCCATGCATGGTCCAATCGAATGTTGGATGGGCCGCAAGATAGGTATTGGATGGAATTTCGAGGGCCTCCACGATCCGTGTGGTTGCACGATGCGCCGTTCCGACATTCCCTCCGGTCCAGAAGAACCAGCGTTCGACTTCGGTGACGCTGGAGCCATGGACGGTCCAGTGCTGAGAACAGAAGTAAATCCCATCCCTACTTCCCACCCACCCGACGCACGCAGCTAAGCACAGAACCAACGAAAGTGCTGTTACCGTGTTGAGTAGGATGTTGCGGTATTTCTGCATCGTTGGTGCCCCAAATGAGGTCGATGTGACTATCGTAACTGTCGGCTGTTTCATGCTCAATGCTACGCTGATTACGGAACGAATCTCACAGTTCCAATATCTGAGTCGCCACCGAACCGCTCGGTGTTTAGGGGCAAAGGATGTCCAAGAATATGGGTTCCCTGCGGCAACGAAAATGGGGGATGGGTATGGGGGGTGCAGATGAAGCATTCTTTTTTTGTACGGAGACTGGAGACGGGCGATGGTCGTCTCGTCATTTCGGCGAAGGTGTGAACCTTCTATGCAACTCGATCAGAGAACCATAGTCGCCACCGTCAGCAGAGCGAATTGCCGCAAGGTATTCTTGACGAATTGTGCTTTCATTTCCCAGTGTATCTTCAGGCCAATCAGTCGGGGGATGATCATGAAGTATCAACCAGATGTTTGCCAACATTCTCGACCACCGACCATTCCCATTCAGGAAGGGATGGATTGCTACGGCTCGGTGGTGCAACATCGCAGCCTGCTCGATCATTGGCCTCTCGCTCTTCTCCCAGAACTCAAGATCGCCCAGCAAGCCGTAAAGCTGCGATTCGATTTGGTTGGGGGGAACACCAAGATTCAGATCACGGAGCCGTCTCTCTCCAGCCCAGACCCACACTCGGCCAAACATTTCTCCGTGTAGCGATTTGAGCCAGTGAAGATCAAAGGCGGCTTGCCGCCGAGTGGGCTTGGCGGACATGTACTTGATGACGACAAGCCGAATGTTTTCGGCTTCTACCGCATTTAGGGCAGTACGGGTCTTGACGCTCCTGATCTTCAGACCAGAGATGTCATCGAGCGGTGTCTCGCCACTGATCGGCTTCCAGTCTGTCATTGCAATCACTCAGCCCAGAGTTTTCGTGCTGGTCCCGCAAGAAGCTCGTGAACGGATCGACGCATCATCTGTTTGTACTTGGCGTGATTGACGGCCTGTGCTTCTAGTGCCGCCGTCCCTTGCACCATTTTCATCAGTCGCTGAGCTTTCTGCCTCCCTTGCTGTTCACGGAGGTCTTCGGGATCAGTGGTGGAGCGGAGTTCGAGCGTCATGCCCAATACAGCAGCGAGGGATTGAATATCGGCGTAACTAGCTTTTTGGTGTTTGCCGGAGAGGATGCGCTGTGTGGTGCGAAATGCAACGCCGCTCTTCTGGGCCAGCGTGATCGCTGGCATACTCAGTTCCCGACGACGTAGGTCAAGTTCTGCGAATATGTTGTTCTGATTCTTCATCTGCGACTCCTCTGCAATGACAAATCATACGCCATATGTGGCGTTATTACCAAGAAAAATACGCCATATATGGCGTAAAAACAATTAATAATATGCCATATTTGGCGTATCGGATCAACCTTGACCTTGACTTTAGTAGATGGACTAATGACTTTGTTAATTATGTAAGTTGTTGTGTACAAATGCCTTATACGATTTAGAATGCTGTCACTTGTGCTTCTACGTACTCTTTCTTAACGCAGACATGCTCTACGCCAAGTGTCCTCCGTGCGCCGAATACGCCTTCTTTTTCTGCGAAGATGGCCCGTCCCCGCCCCAGCATCTGACCTGCTCAACCGATCCTGTCTTGGGGAATGGATTCCGAAGGCGCATCTAGAACGAACACAACATCTAACTGCGCCGTCGTTCAAGGAGTTCGGCGAGCGCATCCACCGGGTCCACCCCGCACGCCGTTGCCCAATCCGCAAATTCCGCCACATCGACCCGTCGTTCGGCCGTCTCCGAGCTATGAACCATCGTGTGGCTCATTCGCAACTTCTTCGCCAAGGCACGCTGGGTGAGATTGGCCTTCTCTCGCATGTCACGCAACAGCGAGGGAAGACGACGATAACGTGATGCTTGCAGAGACTTGGCCATGGGGGCAATGTATGCACGAAGCTCCTTGTTTCGGTTTTCTGAACAGATTAGACTTGTTCAGGAAATGAGAACGACAATCAGCTTGCATGCATCAGCCGCCGTGTCATGGGGATCAACTGGAAAGGCAGATCGTAACGGGAGGACGGAAGACCATGATTACCATCACCTGTGGACAATGCAGAATGAGCTACCGAGTAGTGGATAAGCCGGTGGCATGGAAGGCCAAGTGCAAGAAATGCGGAACGGTCATGCTGATTCCGGCAGGGGAACAACGAGCGCAACGACCTGAGATGGCTGCTCCCCTCGGACCATCACAACCGGATAAACAGCTATGTGACAATTGTGGGCGCATTTTGGGGAAACTAGAGCGGCTCTTTCCGTGGGGAGAACATCATGTCTGCTACCAGTGCCATCAGCAGCTTCAACTTGAGGCCGATGCCGTTACGGCCTCGGCCTCTGGCGAGCAATCCGTTCCGCAAGCCAACGCAAGTATTCCTTCGTTACTCGAAATGTCAGCAGCCGTTCCAGCTATGGGGAGTTGGTCACTGGCAGATGCCACGAGATCAAATGCTGGTCCGCAACCCAACACTGCTCCCGTTCAGGATCGAAAGAGCAGTTGGAAGAAGATATTGGGGTGGTACTTTGGCGTATGCTTGGTAGTTTCCGCCATATGCACAGGGCTCATCGGCGAATGGATTATGTTACCGGTCTCGATCCTATGTTTCGTTGTTCTCTCCCTGTGTGTTGTCGGTCCAATTATTCTATCAACTCGTTGGGAGGAACGCAGAAAGCAGCGAATCCCAGACGACGTGAGTGGAAAACAGCGAATCCCAGATGATCTGAGTGGGCAGATGACAGAAGCTCGGGCGAAGCAGATCAGCGGAAAGAGCATAGGTAAGGCTGTCCTTGTCTCCGGTATCTGCCTACTAATCCTGTTGATCGTCGGCTGTGTAATCTCCCTTGTAGTGCATCATGAGCATCACCTCTGCGCCCCAGTAGCGCTGCAGCCGACACTCCCCGGTTCTCGACCAAACTATACGGACGAACAGTTGGCGCAGGTTGGGATCAAAGACGCTGGCGGACAGCAATTCCGTGACGAAGACAGCAATGAAATCGTGTCTGACGAACAAGTTGCTGATCGGATGACACATCCACCCGGAATGGGGATCAGCTATTACGTTATCAATTTATTCCTCGGTTTTGTGGGACTTGTTTTTCTGATTGCACTATTCGTAGAACTCCATCGTCTATCCGAGTCCCAATGCCCGGCTTGCCGCTTCTACGGAATGGCCGTGCTCTTGGGGAATGAACATCTCGGTACTCGGGAGATTCACGAAACCCGGATGCAAAACGTGAAGGTCGGTGAAGGTATAAGCCAGATGGGGCGAGTGATCGCCAATTACAATGTACCGGTGCAGGAACGTTACGTGGAAACTCATTGGCGGGAACACTGCAAATGCAAGTATTGCGGTCACCAATGGTCACGCCAAAGGCGTTCCCAGCAGAGAGCATGACGACGAGCGGTGAGCCGCATTACCGATCCAATATTGACGGAGTAGGTCATCGCCGCAGACCTGTTTCACCGATCCTATTTCGGCTCGGCAGGCGAGAAGAACTTCATCGCAATCTCGTCCCCGCACACACCCGCCAGCATTTCGTATGGCTGACCAATTCGCCGATGGGAACCCAGAGGAATTCGTGGTGGTGGCATGGGTGAGGGCCGTGCAGTCTAATCATTTTTTCTTTGGGACGGGTACACCGACATCACAACACCCCCTTACCCACCACCTCCGGGTTGGCACGAGAAATAAGCGTACGCACCTTGGCCTGATCCACCTCCAGCAGCATGACCCGGTCGATCTCCACCCCAAACTCATGATGTTTGCGTTCTTCTTCCAGCGTCATCTCACGGTCTTCTGAAATGGCCTTCGCATCCAATGCCGCTTGAAAATCCTGAATCATATCCATTATGAACTTTTTGAGGAACAACGGCTTGGCCTTGATGAAGAGGCTGGGTTCTGCGACTCCTACGCACAACATCCCCTGCCGTTTGTTGCCCGCAAACAGTTCAATGTTCACGTGGGACTCGGTGTCGGTCCAGATCAACGAAACAACAATAAGATCAATCACCATGGCTGCCTCCTATACCCGTCTCACCGATCTTGCATCACACGAACCAATGGAACATGACGTAGAAAAGGTGGCAGATGAAATCCAACCCATGCCCAATCGGGACGCCGGGACCAGACGGACCAAAAATGCGGCGGATCATGAAAAAATAGATCAAAGTATAAAACACAAAACCTGCAAGAGGCATAGTTGAGGATGCGCCTCCCGGAATGTAGGTGTGCGAATAGCCGGTGAAATTACCTGACGATCCGTAACTCATTGTGGTGATCACGGTAGTGCCTGTGACTCCGAGCAGCAGGAAAAAGAAGACCACCTCTGCGAGGTAATTGTGATGGGCAAAGAATCCATGGTTCATATATTCATCCGCCGCTTTGGATTCCGGAGTGTCACCGACCTCGATTTCAATCTGATCGACAATCGGGGCGGGAGTTACCTCCGCTGAAGGAGTCTCCGTGACAACAGGTTTGTGACCGGGAACAAAAACGTAGGTAACTCCCAAGAATCCCATCCAAAGAACAATGATGAAGAGAATGAAAAGTACAAACACTTTCATGATGATCTCCAAAATCTTGAGATTGGTCTCACCGATCCTGTTAAGAGACGCAGCTAATAACCGGTCCATTCGCAGTGGGCCAGCCCTCATACAGGCAGATACATTGACGAGCTTTCAGTGGGGCGAGCGTGAAGGTATCGGCCAGTGGTGGCGATACTGGAATGACCGAGAGTGGCCTGTACGAGGGAGATGCTCGCCCCACGTTCCAGTGCGTGGCTGGCGTGGCCGTGACGCATCCAGTGTGGACTAACCAGCTTTTCAATCCCGGCACGCTGAGCAGCTTTCCGCACAATGCGCCACACCTGCATCGGACTGAGATGGTGCTTCTTTTTGCTGCGGAACATTGGCGCATCAACATCAGCATCGCCACGGAGTGCCACCAATTGGTGCCATACGGACGCTGGAAGCATGATCGTGCGTGTTTTGTTACGTTTCCCACAGACCGTCACTTGGCCCGCATCATGACGGGGCTGAAGGTCGCTCCATTTGAGCGAACACAATTCAGAGACCCGAAGACCAGCGACATACAGAAGAGTCAGCAGCATGTGGTTCCGGGGCTGGTTTTCCAACACCAACATCCGCTGCACTTGTGCTTCGTCGAGAATCCGATCCGCCAGCCCATCCCGAAAGCCCGGCAGGAGCAGCGGACGGGCCGTGTCAAAAGGCAAATAGCCCAGCCGATGGCCGAAGGCGAAGAGGGATTTCACCGCCGAGAGCGCCCGATGAATGGAGGCGGGCTTGAGAATGCCGGAGTCCAGCGCCGTGGAAAACTGCTGGAGATCGCCAAGGGTGACATGATGCAGCGGCTTGGCGACCATGACCATGAACCGCTCTACATCAGCCCGGTATGCACGTTGGGTGTGACGGCTGCGACCGTGGAGCCAGAGGGCCAGCAACTGGCCATCGTTGTCGGCCTGTTGGGGGAGAGACATTCCAAGATTCGCAGGTTCGATTTTGGTGATGGCGTTTTCCACGGGTTCCTCCGCACGATTGATAATGGCAATTCTCTTTCATAGACCTAAACAGATAACCGACAGCTTCTGAACGATCTCTGACAACTTTTGAACACCTTCTGACTACGATCTAACCAACATTTGAGCGATGTCTGACACTATTTAGGTGGTTGTCAGACATCATCGATGCATGATCTAGCCAACACCTGTACGGCGCAGGTGCCGAAAAACGGCCCGCAGCACCGTTGATTCATCTACTCCAGCGGTCCCTTGAGGGAAGGCCGCAGCGATGGCCTCCTCGATCTGTGCGGCCGTCGCTGACTGAATCCCAAGAGCCTTCACACCGTCCAGCAAAGCGTCATGCGTGGTTGCTTGCGGACGTGAACAATGCCGACCACGTGCGGCCAGCGGGCCTTCTTTTCGGCGCTCATAAAAAAGTACATATTCGCCGTTGGAGCCGATCCCAGTTTCACGGACGGCAAGAATCTCCCGCTGCATTTCGAGGGTGTAAAACGGACGACGGTTAGTGATCGAGTACAACGGCGAAACGAAGACACCACGCTGGACGTGCGAGTAGAAAGCGGCACGACTCATACCAACGGCCTCGGCCATTGCGGAGACACTGATGATGGCCTTCATGCGAGTTGGTGTAGTTTGAGTAGGCACGGTTTGATGCTCCTTCAAGTCGTGGACACAGAGAGATGGGATGCACCAGCGGCGGTGAGCATGCGCCCATCTTCTGATTTCGTGACCAATCCAAGTCGGATCAATTCGCTTTCGATGACGGCTTCGATGGTTCTCTTGGGCAGGCTCAGTTGCGTGGCGATCATATTGAGCCGCAACGGGCCTTGAGCAGCACGAAGCAGGTCGAGATAGCGGCGTTCGAGAATGTCGAGGCCGAGATGGTCATAGCCTTCGATCTCGCACATGCGGGCCAGATGCGTGACCGTGATCGTGTCGGCTCCTTCGGCACGTGCAGTGCGGCGGGCCGCTTCCAGCAGTCGGATTGCGATGCGTGGCGTGCCACGACCTCTTAACGCTAAGCCCTTGATCGCTTCCTCTTCGATGGGCCAGTGCAGTCCCTTCGCACGCTGTGCGACCAAGTGAACAATCTCGTCTTCACTGTAGTGTTCGAGATGTGCGACGATCTTGAACCGATCCCGCAACGGCTTGGCCAGCGCCCATTCGTCGGTCGTCGCCCCGATGAACGTGAATGGCGGAAGCATGATATTTTTTCGGTCGCCACCCAGAAATAATCGTCGCTCTTCGAGACAGCGATACAGAGTGGTTTGTGCGATGGCCGGAAGCTCGTGAATTTCATCCAAAAACACAACATCTCCGACCTCGGCCATCATGAGTAGGCCGTGCAGATGACCCGGCGTGAGAATGTTCTGCGCCAACTCTTCGTAGCACTTCGCCCCGAGTTCGGCCGCAAAAAGTCCGGACAAGAGGCTCTTGCCAACTCCGGGAGGCCCCACCAGTAGCACATGTGGTGCGGCGGTTTCGGCCGTCGCAGCGGAGCGGTCGTTGAAGAAAGCGTCGAGAACAGTTTTTAGCTGGCGCACTGTTCGTTTCTGCCCAACGACGTGGTCGAGGGTCGGAGGTGCGCCATGAAGGTCGGAATTTTCCATTTTAGTTTCACTCCGTTAATACTCAGACGGTAAAAGGATGGTTGTGACTGAGCGATCCCATTCCGTGATCACCCAGAGTTTCTCGTTGGCGCTCGTCAGATAGGAACTCATCACACGATCCTGATGATCACGGTCACCTTCATGGGCAATAGCGTTGTCGTTCAGCGTTTTGTCTTCGGCGGGCATATCGCCCCAGTCACCTATGCGATGTCGTTCAATGAACTTCGCCGGATCGTCTCCGGACTTCTGGAGTGCTGCGATGGCTCCCGGTGTGGCAACCATTTGGCCGAGCTTGAATTTAGGGGTGGGGGGAGAAGAAACGGCAGCGACCATTTTGAATTCCTCCAGATCGAGGTGATGGGACGACAACTTGCGTTCCACCTATTAACCGATCATCCGGGATCGCCTGAAGAAAACACGAACCATTCAGAGATGCAGACTTGTTTCACCGATCCTGTTGCCGTTGAGATCAGAAGATCAGCGTGCAAACGGAAACAGCGGACAGAATGCCGCTGACTGACTTCTCAATTTTTTCGCCATAATGCTTCGACGAAAATCCAGAACCCCACGATCAGAGCGGCCCAACCCGTGCAGCCGCCGAACATTGCCAGATAAGCGATTCCTGCCATTGCGCCAAAGAACAGCACGGCGAAGATGAGTACACCGAGGCAGCCACCGGGGGGCCTTGCGTCCATATTGAAATCACTCATGTTCCACCTCGCTTCCCACGGTCGGCTGCACTGGCCCGACGATCCGGATGATGCTCATACTGTTTGGGATGTATTCGCCCGTACCCGGCGTCAACTTGCGAATGGCATCGCTGACCAACACGTCTTCGGGTATGTCGAGAGCCGCAGTGAATGTCGCTGAATAGGTGACGATGGCGGTGCGGCCGGTATTTGGCATGACAATCTCCTGATTGAAATTCGGTGGACACACGTGCGGTGGACATGGTTGATAGATGGCTGCTATGGGCGAACTGACCGCTTGTCTTCTTGATTGCCTTCACGGGCCAGCCAAGCTGCACATACGCTGCGATGATGTTCGGGAGGAGTGTGGCTCACTGTGCGGCACGGCCACAGACCGCCGTTGGCGTCACGGAGATAGACGCCTGTGTGTTCAGCGTCTTCGTCGAGCAGCGTGACCCCGACGATGTGGACGGGATATGCAGTCAGAGACGTGTGTTTGAAGTCTGATGGGGCAGAAATATCCATGGTCAATCTCCAGCGGCATCATCGCCACTAATAAACCGATCTCCTGAACGTGCCTGAAGAAATTACACCCGTTTGAACTTGAAGCCGTCTGTAATCATGTTGGGCAAACAGCAGCAGCACAGGTTCTCCGTCGCCTCTGCTTCCCCTTTGCGACTATGCGGACGGGTCACCCGATACATGCGAACGTCCTTGGTCCCACTGCAACGTTCACACGTCTTTTCCACCGAATCCTGACCGGCGTCAGACAGCTTCAAAACCGGGCGGTAGAATTCCCGCCGCATACGACGGCCCACGTCGTTCTCGGCAGCCTTCGTCAGTTCCTGTTGGGGTTTGTCCCACCCATATATTATTTATTCTTAGTAGGGGTAGTGCCAGACCACCATCAGGGCTGATCTTCTAGAAGCTGTTCTGGGGTCTACATCGGTCTACATCCCCCCACTGCCAGATAATGGCATCGTACGGAAGACCATAGCAGGTTCTAGCAGTGTTCAGGATGCCCACCAGACCGTCTATGAAGCCCGTGGCTGGGTTGTTGGGTTTTCTGTGGCTTCTAGGATCGTTCTAGAAGATCAGGGTCTGGGAAGGTGATTTGCTGGGATGAATGCATAACCCACCAAACGAATAGAATCCGCTGCGCCAGCAGAATCAATAAGTACCCCATCTTTGATTGCTATGGCATGGGCTTCACCCCACGCATAGGCAACAGAAACAACAGCCATGGGATGTTTCTTTGCAAATTCGGCGATGGTGATACGCTTGCGTGGCGTGTATTTCCGCCAATCCCCGAACTGGTTCACAAGCCAGTAACCTTCGTCAGAATTCAGTCCACCCCTAACGCTTCTGCCATACGTCTGACGTACCAATCGGTATGACTTGCCCGTCGCATTGGCGATGGCGGCGATCATGCAATCACTTTGGTTTCTTTGCCGCATCTTCTTTCGCTTCCGGTTTTTCAATCAACTTCAAATGGGGTTGTTGACGGACCCATTGCCGAACTTCTTCCAGTGTGCGATCTGCGGCATAGAACCCACCAGCGGCGTACCGTCCACCTTATTTCCGTTGGGCATAAAGGATGCGCCAAGTATTACTCATCTTCTGATATTCAATGTACACATCACGGGTGTTCTTCGGCAGCTTCATTTTCCACCCGTTCGTTTTGCGTTCTTTTTCACTGTGTTGTTTGCAGGCCAGTTGCGGTAATGATCAATGACATTCTGGATGGTTATACCGGGCACGTTACAGACATAGTTCCAATCAATTTCATGAATGTACATTCGGCAGCCGTCACTGATACGTGTGATGCTGTTTTCGTTGACCTTGAAGCCTGCTTTTTCCAGTGCGTTGCACAGTTCCGTAGATCGTATGGATTTTTCTTCTTGTCTTGGGTCTTCTTTCAAGCACCCCGGTATGGGGTTGCCTTTGGAGTCAAGCGAATAGCGGGGTTCATCTTCCTTCGCAGTCGCTTTCTTAGCTGCGATTGTGGGTGAATGTACGCCTTCAAACACGGCTGATTGCGTTCTTTGTCGGCTAGAGTTCTTGGATTGCTTTTTCATTTCCATCCGAAGGATTATGTCTTCGGCGATTTCCGGACTGGTCTTCTTTATGCGGGCGATTTCTGCTGGGATGTCCCAGCCTTTCGGATCACTGATCACCTGAAGCATCATGGGGTAGTCTTTCCACCTTGACCACGCCTTCCAGCCTTTGGCAGTGATGCTGATTTTCCCAGCCGTCTTCTTCAGGAAACCATCCGCAAACAACCCGTCAGCGATATCGCCACGCTTTGTCAGAAGTTCCGACACGTGATTGCCAAAGTCAGCCAATTCACTGACAGCACAGCAGCCTTCGTGCCCACCGTACTTGACATACAGATAGCAGATGTTGTTCAGCACGAATTGTGAACGCTTGGCGTCTTCCTTCGCTGTCGTTTTCTGTTTCGTGACTGCTTTGATCTTTGCGCCTTTTTCGGGAGTCGTGGTTTTCTGTTGCGCCGTATTTTCAGCCTTCCCCAGAACGTCCCACACCATCCCCAGATAGTCTGAATTCAAAGCTGCTTTGTCGGCAAGGAATTCGTAGATCGCCACAGCCGGAACAGTCTTCATGACCTGCGTGTATTCCTTCAGTTTCGTCTTGTCCCTGAAGTGACAGACTACCTTTTTCCCTTTCAGTTCGTTCACCAGCCGATATGCAGACCAGCCCAATTCATCTAGCCGTTTTTGAACCTGCAACCGAATATCCATGATTTCTTCCTTCGCTACGGATGTCCGTACGATATTGTACCCAAACGGTCGAAGAAAAGGTGTTGGGTGAAAAACAGTTCATGATCATTTTCGACACTGGCCGATTCCAGCGTGGGTTTCTGTATCACGGGCCACAGCCGGTGATGAAACGGACGGTCAGAACACAACCACAGACGACGCCGATTATGGCGTCTAATCTGACGACGACAAACGGATGCCAGTGTGGGGCTAATCCGGCACGATGATTTCGCCGGTGTCGATTTCGATTCCGATCACCGTGCGCAGTGCCACGTGCGTAACATTCGCTGGCCCTGTGGGAACGTGTTGCGCCCCGATAGTCCATGCAAAAGCTTCTAATAAGGATTTTGGATGCGTCGTGATCATCACTCGTGTATCCAACCTGACCAGCAGAAAATATTCCATCCCTGTGTGACCGAGCCACACTATTCGTTTTTCAATATCGATCAATGCCACCGCAATAACACCGCTGTATTCTTCAAGTGCATGAGCCAATCCGACCCTCGGGCTCTCGGCCGTTTCCGCCAATCGCAGGATGGCCCCTGCCGTATCGACCGAAGTGATCGGAATGCTGTGCTTCGGCACATTTCCCATCGAGCCTGCATCGGAGCATGTGAATAGCAGGGCCAGCCGTCCATCACGGCTGATGAGCGGCCGGAACTGTGAGCCGTCGTCGCTGCTTGGCGGTGGGACTTCAGCGCCATTCGCCATGACTTTGGGGCCGTGAATTGTGGCGAGGAGGGCACTGGCCCGGTCCAACGTTCGCCATTCGTTTGATACGGCCAGAAACCACGGGGAATAGACGGGATACGAAACACAGATCGAAGGAATGCGTGAGTTAATTTCCGGCACGACGAACATTGAGATGCTCTTTTTGGCGAGGTCGTTACTGGCATGGTGGAGGATTTCTTTGAGCAATTTTCGTGTTTCTCGCCAGTGCCGTGGCGGCACTGGGCCGACGAATCCGAGAAGTGCGTCCATCTGCGGTCTCCGATTGATGAGGAACGTATCTTCCCGTAAACCGTATGATTGGAAGTGCCTGAAGAATATTGTGGCCCGATCTTTTGGCATTACTGGGGCCTGCAAATCCTTCATGCGTGAAAGATTTGGCGTTACAGGTGACGGGCCGTGTCAGCCCGAGTGAAGAGGATCACCCACATGACTCGCCACCCGACACGCACATACATCACCTCCAATCGCCACTTGCGTCTGGTGATGATATTGACGAAGCGGGAACTGCGGGCCTCGTACGGACGGGGCCGAGGATACGAGCGAGGATGAAGAGAGAGATGATGGGGTTGAATGGGTGGTACTTGAAATGGCAACCATTTGAAAAGAAGGTAAACTTCTCACATTAG
>Ga0114951_10000167_pt1 | contig 94388 bp, 52 predicted proteins | sample AM7aDNAmetaG_FD_88677 | JGI IMG/M metagenome (GOLD analysis project Ga0114951, IMG submission 88677) | Freshwater microbial communities from Finland to study Microbial Dark Matter (Phase II) - AM7a DNA metaG | ecosystem: Environmental > Aquatic > Freshwater > Lake | place: Finland: Lake Alinen...
CCATTCCGAATACGGAAGTTAAGCCCTCTACCGGCGATGGTACTAACGGAGCAATTCGTTGGGAGAGTAGCAAACTGCCGGGATTTATTATTAAAAACCCTCGGGTCTTATAGGCCCGGGGGTTTTTTATTTACGGATTGGGAGGCAGTTAGTCCTGATTTCCCGAATATATTAATAAGAATTAGGACAAACTGCCGGAATTTATTATAAAAGACCCAAGCCTGATAAACAAGCTTGGGTCTTTTTATTTATGACCACCGCGGTGAGGTCTGCTTTTCCGTGATCCAATAAAGAGCGGAGGAGACTTTCGGGATTTATTTTTAAAATCCGTGCCTGATTCATCAGGTTCTGTTTTTTTGCTTTCTGGCCAAAGCATTTGTCAGTCCCCAAGAAGCATGTTAGTATTTTCTTGTGCACAAAGGATAAACTATGGCGATTCAAAAACAACTTTCTGTTTTCCTTCCGAACCGTCCCGGGATCATGGCGCGCACCTGCTCGATCCTGTCCGAGGCCGGCGTGAATATCCTCGCTATGGCGGTCCACGATACGGTTGACAACGCGGTGGTGCGGTTCATCGTGGATCATCCTACCAAAGCCAGCCTGCTTCTCGAACAAGAAGAACTTTATGTGATGGAGCAGGACGTCCTGGTCGTGGAGATTGATAATAGGGCCGGCACTCTTGCGCGTATCTGCCAACGGCTTGCCGAAGCGGACATTAATATTGCCTACGCTTATTGTACAGCCACACCGAATCAGGATTGCGGTTGCCTTGTGATCCGTACCGATCAGCCCGAGCGGGCGCAGGAAATCCTCAACAAATAAGGCCTTATCAAAGCGCAAGAATTTCCATCCTTCTGAAGCGTTTTGCAACCTTCCAGACAACGGAGGCGAACTATGGATGATTTAATGTCGGGAGAAAAGCCATCCTTTAGCTGCGCAGGAACAAAAGATTTATTCCGTCTGCTAGGCGCGATTCTTGGGCTTTCCATGATCGGCTTCGGGGGGTATTGGAGCGTAAAATTGTTTTTTACGATCATGAGGATTCTTCAAGCCCCAGAAAATTTGACGCCGATTCTTAACGCCTGGGGGACCCTTTTAAAGTTGGATTCCTTTCGTGTCTCTACGGCGCAGGGGCCGATCAATTTTGATCTTAAGTGGATCGCCATTTCTTTTCTCGGGGGAGGTGTCTTTTTACTAATCTCCATAGCGATCAGGCTTGTGAAAGCTGGAACGGGACTCCTTGCTGCTATGGTTACGGATATCGAATCCTTGAAAAAAATAATCTCGAAAATCATAACGTCCGGCAAGAATCAATCCGCCTCGGGACAGGGCTCAGGCGGTAATGAAAATCCTTAGCTGGAACGTCAACGCCCCAGCACCGCGTGGGGTGCGGGGCTGCCATGAACCCCGTGTGGGTCATGGCGGCGTTATCAAGGATCAAAGAGCGTGAAGATTCTAAGTTGGAACGTCAACGGAATAAGAGCTGTCCAGAAGAAGGGTTTTCTGGATTGGCTCGCGAGGGAGAAGCCGGACGTTCTCGGAGTTCAGGAGACGAAGGCGAAACCTGAGCAGCTCGATATGTTCCTGATGCACCCGGAAGGGTATCACACCTTCTGGAATTCCGCGGAGCGTCCCGGCTATAGCGGCGTCGCCCTTTTCACGAAAGAAAAGCCTCAAAAGGTCGAGAACGGATTCGGCGTCAAGAAATTTGACCAAGAAGGGCGCGTCATCATCGCCGAGTATCCCGGTTTCGCTTTTCTCAATATTTATTTCCCGAACGGCAAGGCGAGTGACGAGCGGCTTCACTATAAAATGGATTTTTACGACGAGACGCTCAAATGCGTGCGCAAGCTTAAGAAGCGCCAGAAGAACATTATCGTCTGCGGGGATTACAACACCGCTCACAAGGAGATCGATCTCGCGAGGCCAAAGGAGAATGAGAAAACCTCCGGCTTTCTTCCGATTGAACGGGCATGGCTGGACCGGTGGGTCGCGGACGGCCAGGTCGATATTTTCCGGCAATTTAATAAGGAGCCCGGGCAATACAGCTGGTGGGATATGAAGACCGGTGCCCGTGAGCGGAATGTGGGCTGGCGCATTGATTATCATTTTGTGACGGAATCGCTTGCGCCGGAAGTGAAGCGGGCGTGGCATCTGACCGATGTGATCGGCTCGGATCACTGTCCTGTGGGGATTGAACTGAAATGAGCGAAAGGTGCAAGGTGTACGGCGTACGGCGAAATTGTTTTGCCCCGTACGCACGACGCCGTACTCCTTACTGAAAACATGAATTCACTCAAAAAACAAATATTGATGCGTGCTTCCCTTAGGAAAGTCTGGGGCATTCTCGGTGATGTGGCGCGTATGCCTGAATGGGTGGATGGCGTCAAGGAGTGCGAACGGACGGGTGCCGTCAAGGAAGGGCAGGGCCTCCGCTGGCGGGAGAGTTGCGTTCTCGACCGGCAGCATATTGAGGCCGAGCATGAAATGAGCGTCTGGGAGCCGATGAAAAAAGCGGTCATTCAAAGCAAGCTTCCCATGAACGGTTCGATGACACGAATCCATCACTTCCAGGAGACGCCGGAAGGGGTCGAGGTTTCGGTCGAATTTTCATGGGATCTCGGGATCGCGGGCATGATCCTCGGGGAAGAGAAGGTAAAAAATATCCTCGATCAAAGCTTCGAAAATACTCTCGCCAATTGGAAGGATCGAGCGGAAAAGCAGGGACCCGGGACTCGGGGCTAGGGTCTCGTTTTTCTTCGTCTTTGCGAGGCACGAATCCCGAGCGACCAGTCCCTTTTATTTTATACGGATTTTTCGGAGAGTTCCTGTGACAGAATCTCTGTCTCGAGGCTTCCCAAGAGCCCAAGGAACTTCTGGTTCCTGGCGGCCCGGTAGAGGGATTCGCTGAGCGTGATGATCGTGTAAAGGCGAAGGGATTCTGGCATTTCTTCAAGCACCGGATAGTGCGCGTTGTTATAGTGATTCATCACGACCACCGGCGGGTGGTGGCGAATGAATTCCGTGAGAAGAGGCGTCCGGGAAATCAGGGTGTCCATGCTCCCGTCTTCCACCTCAAAAAGTTTCACTCGCCCGGCTTGGGCGGCAGACAAAAACTTTCCGGGAAGCGCGCCGTCCTTGAGCAAGGCGATCGGATTGCCGCTTCGGAGGGTTTTTTCAACAAGCGCCGAAGCCTTCGGGTCTTCTGCGATCTTTACCAAGGCGTTGACCGAAGAGATCAAAGCCGGTCTGTGTTCCGCGTTTTCAGCCCGCTTGTTCAAGGCGCGAACGGTTTCCAATTGTTCTTCATGGGTCAGAAGAGACATGAATTCGTCGACTTTCAGATCCAGAACGGACACGGTCTCGGCGCCTCTGTTTTCCCTGAAGCGTTTCCGCGAAGCAAGGTCCCGGATCTTGTCGTTCTTCGAAACGGCCACTGGTTCTCCCCGGAAGACACTGAGCGCTTTTCGCACGTCCTTGGTTTGAAAAAGCACCTCAAGAGCCTGGAGAAATCTCTCATCGATCTCCGCGGGGGCGTTCTGGAGCTCGGAAAGTGTCTGGCTGCCTAGCGGCGCGTTTCCCGGAGAACGTTTCTCGGTTAACGCCTCCGTTCCCCGAGGAACGTTCCCCGCCATTCTTTCGTTATAAAGTTTCTCGTTCGCCGAAGTGCCCCCTAGATCCGGGGAGATCGTGATGAAAGAAACACCCGCATCGCGGAATTTTTGAGACAGACCGTCCGTATGGAAACCGCCGGTGACGATCGCGATATTGCCGGCGAAGGCGGGGTCGTTCATGATCTTCTCAAAAAAGATCTCGTCGCGTTTTTTAACGGTTTCGTAGAAAGCGACTGACAACGTCAGAAATTCAGAGAGACCTGCCGTCGCCAATTCGGCCTCGAGAAGCGCTTTTTCAGCGTCGTAAGATTTTATGTCTTCCGGCGTTGCCTGCAGCAGAAGGATCCTCTGAGCAAGGTAGAAGCGTTCGGTTTTCCCCCATAAAGCGCGTTCGTCGGGCGTCTTGATCAGGGTTTCAAGAACGCGCCTGGTGAGAGTTCCGATCTGGTCCATCAGCTCCTTGAGGGAGACTTGGTCGCGCATTTGATAGAGGCGAGTCAATTTCTTGATTTCCGGGTAAAGTCCGACCTCTTCCGCGGGGATCTTGCCGCCGCGAATCAGTTCTTCCACAGTCCAGGGTCTATCACGGTATTTTTTAATGACCTGCTTGACTTCGGCCTCGAGGCGTTCCTTATCGAAGCTTTTTTCAAGCGTCATGGTATCCCTGAGCAAAAGGACCTGCGCGAGGTCGGAAGAGACGGCGCCGTGGGCCTCCGTGGTTTTAAGGAGGAGCGGCAGGAATTTCGCGAGGTCAGAGGTGTCCCGGAATTTCCCGAAGGATTCTGCGAAGGTGAGCAGCTCCGGATTCCAGGACATCTGTTGGGCCGCGCGAAGCTCTTGTCCGTAAGCCACCAGCTTTGTTTTTATTTCCGGCGCTTGAGCGAGATGGGCCAAAAAGAGCTGCCGGTTCTTCTCATAGAGGGCCTCGTCCTCAACCCCCGCCAGCAAGATCGGGGCTGGGGACATGATCGCTGCATAAAGGGGCCCGGAGATCAGGTCCGCTTCCAGAAGGGTCGTAGCGAGAAGCTGTTTTTCGCGCGAAGTCGGGATCGCATGACTTTTAGGAAGCGACGTGAAGGACCAGGCGCCTTCGAGGGCCGCGGTTTCGATTCCAAAAACCGTGCGCAGGCGCTCCAGAATCGCGGCGATATTCTGCTGGGCGACGGCATGCGCGTGAACGTCCTGGATTTGAATGATCGTCCGGGTGCTATTAGTGGTAAATCGCTCACTGACCTTCCCGAGTTCCTCAGGGACGGAGAGACTGGACAAAGAGAGAGAAGGCGCTGGTGTTGTTTCCGGGACTTCGGATCTCAATGATATCGGAAGGGACGTGAGGGAAAAGAGAAGAACGATTAAAGCCGAAAGTAATTGTCTGCCAGAAGTGTTTTTCATGGGTGCCTCGCTGCTTGGATCGGAGGTAAACACCCCATATATATACCTCAGAACCTGTTTTTAATCAACAGGTTCAGTTTTCGGGTAAAGAAAAGAGTCGAGCTAATCATCTTATAGCAATTTTTAGCGTTAGCACCGAAAAAAGCTCTCCATTAAAAAAGGTTTGTCATTGCCTGATAAAACCTTTTTCAACCCCTTGAAATTTAGAAGATTTGTGTTACATTTCTCGAAAGCTGACCCAGTAAAATTCCAGAAGGGATTACATCTATTTCATGAGGCCTCACAATCGTTTAAGGCGCTTATTGGCGGGGATTCTTGTCTTCACTTTTGTATCGACAAGCATCGTTACACCCGGCCAATTTGCCTATGCCGCCCCCGTCGAACCGCTCAGTCAGCTCCTGAATCGCGAGGCCTTCAAACTTCCGGCAGAACTTGGCAAAGTCTCCGAAATCATTCCGGTTCCCGGCGCCAAGAACCTTATCATCCACATCGAAGAAGCCCACGCCAATTACTCCGCCCAGACGAATATCCGCGACATTCTACACCTTCTCCGGAAACAGTACGGCATCAAGCAAATCTTCTCCGAGGGGGCCGGCTATGAGTTGCATCCTGAGGCACTAGATATTTCGAGCGGCAATGCCGAAGTCCGCAAGACCGTCAATGACCGGCTGATGCGCGCCGGTGAATTGACGGGCGCGGAAGCATTCTTGATGGAGCCGGAAAGCGGTATGAAAGGCTACGGCGTCGAAGAGGCCTCGGCCTATCGCGAAGATCTGGACGCTTATCGGGATGTTTATCAGCACAGGAATACTTCCTCGGAGTTCTTGTCGGCAATTTATGGGGAATGGCAGAAGCAAGCCGGCCGTCAGATGGGCAAAGACCTTCGCGAATTTCTCCTGAATGAAACTGCTTACGGAGATGGCAAGCTGTCGCTTCAGGATTGGCTGAATACGCTGAAGATTGCAGCCGCCAAACATCTGACTTCTCAAATACGGAGTACGGAGTACAGCGTAAAGACAAAGCAGAAGACGAGAACTCCGTACTTTGTGCCCGTCGACCTCACCGACGCACGCGCTCAGGTGGAATATCCTGTACTGGTCCGCTATTTCCGGCTGCGTGAGCTGGATGGGAAGATCGATCTTCAAAAAGTGGAGGCTGAGAAGACAGAGTTTTTGAAAGATATTCAGGTCAGGCTCAACGCTCAACGCACAACGCACAACGAAATCGTTGAGCGTAGAACGCTGAGCGTTGCGCGCGAAGTAGAGCAGATCTTCGAATCCGCCAAGAAACACGATCTTCCCGTTTACAAGACACGCTTCGTCTTTGAACGCTTGCTTGACGTCCTGCCCAAGGCTTTTTCGTTTGATGCTTATCCGAACCTTCGCCTCTATATCCAGCAGATCATCCTTTTAAGCGAGCTCCAGAGCGATCGGTTGAATGGTGAGATCGAACTTCTCTCAAGGAAGATCACTGGGGTGCTGGCGACGACGGAACCGGAAAAGCGACTGATCGGTGTCCTTGACGCTCACCGCCTCGTCAAAAAAACCTTTGCGCTTGAACTCAGCCGCGAGGAATTCGCTTCTGTTCGCGAGCAAAAGCTTTCGCCTGAGGGCTTGGTGCAGGGACTGGGTCTTACGCCGAAGAATTCGTCTCCGATCACTGTGCTTTTTGGGACGGCCGTTCATTTTTATGAAAAGGCGATCGACCGCGAAGACATCATGCTCAAAAATTCGCTCGCGCGCCTTGCTTCGGGGAAGGAGCCTCGCGCGGTACTCGTGACCGGCGGCTTTCATAGCGAAGGGCTCAAAGAAAAGATCGTTGCTTCCGGCGTTTCTTACATCGGGATCACCCCTCAGATCAGTGAAGTCGGCCCCGAAGATCAGAAAAGTTATCTGAACGCCCTCCTCGGCGGTGACGCCGTCGCGAAATCTCAGATCGAGCCGCTGCTCAGAAGCGAGCTTCGATTCTCATCAGAAGTCCTTGGAAATGACGGAGCTGCCGCTCTCCGGAGTCGATTCTTCACGGTTGCCCGCAGTGCGCGTCCCGTGCCTGTTGGCCACGAAGTTACGACGAAGCTAATTTTATCCAGCCGGACGGAATCTCAAACGGGGGCGGGAGTTCGCTCCGAGGCGAGGGCGAGACAACTCGGGGAAGAGCCGATGGGTGCCGATTGGGAAGTCGTCTCGAAAGAAAAAGGCGTCACCAGAGAACTGGACCTTACGGACGAAGCGGAGCGGCAGGCAGTTGTGATGACGGTTCTCCGGCAGATCGACTGGCTGGACGGTTTTCTCGCTCCGGGTTCCAAGGATAAAGGGAGAAGGCAATTCCGTAATTGGTTGGGGGAAGCGCGGAAGGCTCTGGCGGTTGGTGACTATGACGATGCCCATTTTGCATTAGTCCAGGTAAGGGACCGTACAGAAAGCATGGGCTCTTCCCGTGAATGGAACGATGTTTTTGGGAATGATATCGCCGGAAAATCCGGGGAAGCGGTGCTTGGCACAAGCTTTTATCCGGAATTTCGTGAAGGCGCCATTCGGGCGATGGAAGCCGCCGGTATGTTAAACGAAGCCACCGGCCGCTCCGAGAAGGGGGATTTATCAGCGGTCAACGCCTTGTCTGTCGGAAGACAGAGACAGCCGGCGGGGGACAGTCAAATCTCTGAAATTCCCTCGAACGCTGTAAAAGGCCGCGCCGAATTACGCGACGTTAATCCCGAAAAGGCGACGGAAAACGGCGTTTCCGGAACCGCCTTTAGAAGAATATTAAAAATCTTCAGCCCCGTTTTTTACGCGACTTTTCTGAGCAAGAGATTCTTTGGCGAAACGATTACGCCAGGGGTTCTGATCGCGCATATTCTTCGGGCGCCCAATCCCTTCGTTTATACGGTCAATCTGATCTGGACGGCGGTGCTTTTGAGGCTCGAGGGCATGACGTTCGAATACCATTTCATGAAGAAAAGATTCTATCAAATGGTGAGAGAAACGGAGGCGGCGGTGCCCGAAGCCTTCTACCTGGATCTTTTCAAGGAAGTGCAGAGCCAACAGGAATGGCCCGCCGATTTTCAGAGGGCCAACGACGCCATCGTGCGCCTCAAGGAAGAGGACGTGGCGAATGTCGTCGCCAAGGGAGCAGCCTCCCAGAAGGCACGGCTCAAGGTACTTCTTTTGAACCAGGCGAAGCACTACTTCACAACGGTCCAGGGCTTTGGCCCCGCGATCGCTGACCCATCCCAATCGAAGCCGGAGGATATCACGGACGCCGAGGAAGAGCACAACGCCATGCTTTTTGCCAGTATCCAGGGCGCGGATTCACTTCTCTTTTTGGGAGAAACGGATGTGATCGAAGCCTTGGAACAACTAGCCCATCAGGGGAGGCTCGCGCACCAGAAGAGTCTCGCCTACGAACAGTCCTTGAAAGAGATACAGAAATTAAAGGACGTCAAAAAAAGCGAGGAAGCGACAGCCCTTCAAAATGTCGCGGACGGCAACTACGAGGCGATCCGGCGTTGGACCGATATGGAAGCCGAACTGTTGAAGGTCGTGGCGGAGCTCGGTCAAACGCTGGACCCGCAGAGCGGCGATTTCCAAGCGGCCAACCGTCTGTTGATCACGTTCCTTCTGGATTATGAAGCCGAAGGCGAAAGTTTTTACTGGATCCGGAAGCAGGCCGCGGCCTGGCTGGCGTTTTTTGACAGTAACGCTACGAGCGAAGCTCTGGAAAGGGCCGGGAATACCCGTCTGCCGGAAGGCCAAAGGCCCAAAGCGTCCACCATGTTCCTGGCAGCTAACCTGGAAGCGGCCAATCCGAATACCATGACGATCCATCTGGAAGTCGGGGAAAGCCTGATCTGCATTTACCGTCGGCGTGCCTTCAAGGCAATCCGGGACGACGCGGCGGCTTTTTGCGACAGTGATGAGTTTGAGCAATTAAGATACGGCCACGCTCGCATCGCGGGATACAAGGACGCTCTCGCAAGCCCCGAGGTGTCCCAGAAGAACCGCATGATCCTGCTTAGGCGGCTGGCCGAGATCAAGAATCCGAAATTTGTCTTTGGCGCCAATGAGCTTCTCAACGATCTGGAAGAAATGGTGGCTGGGGAAACCATCGGTTTTGAGATCTTCGATTCTCCTGACCAGCAAAAACTCGTCAGCGGGCCTGAGAATGCCCCAGTCCGCGAGGCCGCCCTCAAGGCTTACAAACATATCGCCATGGTGGCTCATGAACGGCTTAAGGTTAACAGCATTTTACAGGAGCAATTGGAAGTTGAAATATCGGCAGTCAACAGTGCCAAGAATTTCAGAGAGTTCGCGGTCCTGGCGGAACATATTCACGTCGTGATGGGCAATCTGCATCGCTTCAAGGATATGCCGAACTTTGAAGAAGGAGCGAAATTTCTCAACATGAGGAGGAAAATCATCATTCAGTCGGGCGGCTCCGGAGGAAGCGTCTTTTCTGGGATGGCCGATCTTTTCACAACCGACCGGGCCCGCCTGGACATCAGCGGGACGGATGACGGCGGCGGGACCACTCTTTCGCGGGGCTTTCCCGCGACCGCCCACCGCATCAACTCCGCGGCCTTCGGGGATATCGCCAGAAACATCGTCGAAGCGGCGGTCAGAGAAAAAGTGCCGGGGGCCCTCGTGATAAGCCAGCTGATGGGAAAAAGGTTTGGCGAAGGGACCGGAACATTCGTTGACGAGCTCGGAAAGCTCTACGGAGATCTCGATCAAAGAGCCAACGCGATCGGTCAAGGGGACGCCTTCAGACGTGTGTATCGGCGGGTGATGGAGATTGCGGAAGTCGTGGACAAAATGGGCATTCCCACGGAGCACAACAGCGTCCAGAACTTGGTGGGGGACGGAATCCGGTACATGACGGAAGGCCATGGCGAGGACTTCATGAATCCTGACGGTATTTACGCGGCGCTCACTGAATTCGCGAGGCTGGTCGGCTGCGAAGCCTTGGCCGTTCTGGATACGCCTTACGGGAACATCATGAAGGTCACAAGCTGGGACGGACAGGTCAAGATCGGACAGTCCTTCGCTTCCCACACGCCTTCGGGACCGCAGTATGGCCGACAGCGGCGCATTTCCCGGATGAAGGACGTGAGTCTCTTTTACCCTGAGATCTCCTGCAGGAGCCGGATCAAGGACGGGGTGCTTCACGCCGAACTTATCCTTGCCGGGCTCTCAAGTCTTGGGACCAGCCTCGGGGTCTTGTATAAGAACAGGGTCGTGGTGAAAGCTATGAAAGCGAGCAAGGCCCTGAAGGTCTATTTCGCCAACGTCGTGGGGGACGATGAGACCCGCGGGATGAATTGGGCCGAATGCGTGTTTAATTTCCTCCGTCAAATGGCGGGTTGTCCCATCCAGGAGCTCTTCAATGTCATCATCGCGAATAAAAATAACGAGCTGGATGTTCCCGTCGAAACGGCAAGACCGGAAAGGGGAACCAAATGGGACGTGCACAACGGGTCTTTCGGAGGTTACACCGAACCCCTCACGCCTACCCGGGATGATCTTCGGAGGGTCCGACGCATGGGCTTGAAGATCGACGCAGAACATAATTTTACCACCATCTTGATGAAACCGCGCCGCGATGATCCGCTAAAATGGATCCCTCAAGTGGCCGCGGTTGTGGAGGGTTCGACCCCGGTATTGTGGGATCAAATGGGTGCCGCCGGGATTCAAAAAAAATTCCGGCCCAAGCCCATTGTGTTGTTGATGCAGAAAAGCGGCGAGCTTGAGGCCCTGCTGAAAAGCGTGGGCCTGAACTGGCAGTCCCTTGGGATGGAAAGTGCTCACGATCTCTTTTTTCATCCCGACCTTCAGCAGGCTTTCTTTGAATGGGTGGCAGGCGGGAAGGTCCCCGCGTGGGTCGAGGCGAAAAGGCCGGACGAGGACTGGTTCCAGTCTATCTTTCGTAACGCCATCCAAATCGTTCTGCCTGGTCACGAGGTTCCGCTGTCCCATATCCGTATAGGCAGAGACATACGCCTAAGGACGGCCCACGCCCGGTACACGTACGATGACGACCATACAATGAACGCGACCATCGAGGTCCAGTTCCTTTCCCAGGCCCAAACCGAGGCGACTTTTCATGGGAGCCGTGTTGCGATCGCTCATAACCCACAGGCACTGATGGAAGAAGAAATACAGCGTCTGGGCAAGCTGGATTATTCTCAATTCAAATCAAATGGCGTGATCAAGATCCTCCTGCCCAACGAACTTCTCGGTGTCGGACGTCTGCCGCAGGAAAAAATCGACCATCTCGCGGCGGTGCTTAAATTCAATCTGGCGAAGATCGACCTGATCTGGTCGAGCGGTTTTCAACAATACGAGGAGAAGCGCATCCAGGATGAGCATGAACTTCAATTCCAATATCTAAAGGGGCTGGGCGACAACCTTGTTCTTCAGAAAAAAAGGATGGAAAAGGGAGAGGGCTCCATAAACCAGGCGGATGACAAATATCTGAAGGCCCTTGGAGCCGCGTCGATCGCGGTCCCCTACCTGCGATTCCTGCGGCGTACGAAGCAGGACGGACACGCGGCGATAGTGGACTCGGACATGGACATGACCATCAGTGGTGCCGGCACCCCTCTGAACCCTCAGATGTCTTTCGATTTTACGGGCTATGCCGCGGAGCCATGGATCACAAAACAGATCGTGACCGGCCAGGATTTTCTGGGGCCTCTCAATCAGGTAGTAAAACCGCTCGAACTGACGGAACGGCAGCGCGACTGGGTCGCTCATCTCAGCGGTGTGCCCCGCCCTGTCAGAGGCACGGCCCGGTTCTTTAAATATTTGAATTTGCTTGTTTCCGCGGGGAATGCTGTTATCCGTTTCGACGAGAACCGGGGCGGTTACACGAAAAGGAAGCAGAACGGGATCGTCGAAAAAGACGCCGACCTTTGCGAGCTTGCCGCGCGTCTCACCATGCCGGAAGTGGGTTACAAGCCCGATAACGGTTTTCAGATCGAGTTCCGCGAAGCCGAAATGATCTGGGATCAGAAGACGCGCACCTGGAAGCCCGCGAGCTTTGCCTCAATGGCGATCTTTCCGACGGGCCGGGACGATCAAAAACGCGATTTCGACCCCCAGCCTTATGCCGTGATTCGGAAAACCCATATTCACAAATTAGAACTGTTGCTCGAGAAGCCTCAGATGATGCTGGAGCAGCTTGCGGCCTTCATAAAGCTGGGCCCCGACCAAAAATGGATTTTGAAGATCCCCGATACCGTGGATGGGGTCGCGATCGAAAGAGAGGTCGAGGTGCTCGATTATCAGAAACAATTCATTCTGACGCTCTGGGAGAGGAATAAAGAATCCTGGGAGGAACATCCGGGAGAAGTAAAGCGCATTCTGGGTTCCGGACAGGCCGGAGGCGCGACGACCATTGACTATTCTGCCCACGGCAAAGCCTACGGGATCCGATTTTCTTCAACAGAAGAGGATCTTCAAGACATGCCTGCTGTTAGAGGTAAGAAGGTGCGTCATGCCATGTTGGGAGATGAGATGTCGGTCACTTATGTCGAGGATCCGGAAGCCGAGCGCAATCACGGTTTTAGATTTACCGCGAACGACCTGCTCAAACCTTTTACGCAAAACCCTTTGGAAATTTCAGCGATTGTTCAGAATCGCCCTGATCCGATAAAGGAAAAGTTGGGAGTACGCGCCTTTGTAGGAGAGCACATGATCCATCCGGTTCTGCAGAGACTTGCCGCGAAGAGATATAGCGGGGGAGCGGAAGCTGAAACCACTCCGGAAGACGTGGCCGCGGAGCTCAACGCCACTCTCGGGAGCCGGATGCAGCGTGAGATCTATCAAATTTTTTGGGACAATATCGAGATGCGGTACAGTCTCGATGAAAAGACTCAAAGATCTCTTGAAAAAGCGCTGGCTGATACGGGACCCATGGGACAATCAGAATTGGAACGCATGCACAGGAGGTTGTACGAGGCCGCCCTTCCGGACCATATCCGGAAAACCGCGATGATCCGAGCGAAAGGAAATGATTATTCAGTCGCGGAAGATCCTCCGGAGGAGATGGACCTCCTGATCCACACGGGGGCCTGGGGGAGCGGCCAGGAACTTTTAGATAATGTGACCTTGGGTTTTGACCCGCGCGGGACGGAACCCTATGTGACGGACGGGGTGCTTGCCAACGCGGGCCGTGCGACCACTCAGGGGCCGTCTTTGGAAGCTCTGAGACTCCTTCCGCCGGAGGTTACTGACGAGCGTTTCAAGAGGCTTGGGGCCACTGGCTTTGAGGACCTGACCGAAGCTCAGGCGTTTGAGCTTCTTCAACGCCCGGGAGATCTCCCTTCGCGTGAGGCCTCGCAACATACGGGAGACGCTTCGAAACCCAGGCCGGGCTCGGGACAATTGGGCTCAAGCGGCCGAGGATTTCCCTCCTCGACAGCGAGATTCGAGATGGTCAGACGATTTTGGAAGCTCGCCTCCCTTCCGCTGTCCCTTGCGGCATGGGGAAGACAGGCTTTTTCGGAAATGCGGGCCGAGCTTTCCGCGGAGATGGGATTTCCGGAAGCGTTCGCGAAGGGCGAGAGGGTGCTGGGAGCGGTGAGCGGTCCTGCCGGGATTTCTTCCGCGCTAATGCGAGAAGATTCTTCATTGTTCGTCACCCGATCAGAGACTCGTTCCCGTCAACCCGCCAATGTGTCGGCGCCTGCGGCGACGGTCAGCACCCCACCGACGAAGAGTCTGCTCCGTGCGGATCTGGATGAATTGACATCTGATTTCAATATTTCCACGGACCAGATGGAGGATATGCGGGAGAGGATCTCGGATGCGGCGGAAGACGGTCTCGAGGCGCATGCGCAACCCGTCGATGTGCACACCTCACCCAATTTTCTATCTATGTCCCTGGCCAACGTCGGCCGTCCGAACGGCGATCACCGTGGGGTTTTCTGGGGGATCAGTTTTGACGAAGGCGCGGTTTGTCTTCAGAAGGTCACCTTGAAGGGAAATCACAAGCTTGTCGCCCAGGAATTGAAAAAGATCGAGGTGGGCCGAAGGCCCGAAGGAATGAAGATCGGAAAACTTCTGGACCAGATGGCGGAAGCCATCGCGGTCATGGCTGAACAGGAGCCGTCTACGGTAATGATCCCGCTTGGCGTGAGCATCCCTTTCCCCCTTTCTCTTCCCCCAGGCTCCGGAGCGGTGGATGGGGCAGCCATCAGCAATGCCACTAAAGAATGGAAGGGGAGCTTCAAGCGGGACGTCAAAACGGAGTTAATGGCCCGGCTGAAAAAACGGAAAATCAGAAATGTCGAGATCCTGGATGTTGTGAACAACAGCACGGCCCTTCTGGCCAAAGCGGCCTACACAACAAGAGGTTCTGCCGTTGACGCGAGCTTGATCCTGGATGAGGGGGTCAACGTGGCTCTGTACCTGACGCCCCAGCAGATCCCGAAGATTAGCGGCGAGGGGGGATGGGAAGGGGAGATCATCGTCGTTAGTGAGATCGGGGATTTCCAGGAATTTCCTTCGGGCGTTTTGACCCGTTATGACAAAGAGCTTCACCGGTCCACCACCGTGAAGACAAATCACATTTTCGAGAAGCTGACCTCCATGACTTATCTCCCCAAGCTTTTCGGGCATATTCTCAAAGCGAAAAGCGGGATCGGGGTCCTTCCTCCTCTCGAGAGCACTACGGGGAAAAAAGTCGACACGCTTACCTTCCAGGAGCTTGCGGAGATTTACAATGATGCTTCTCCCGACTTTCAGGCGCTTTCGCGGATATTCCCTCAGATCGCCCGTTGGACCCCTGAGCAGAAACAGTACGTGAGAACCATTGCGCAGCTTGTGATCGAACGCTCTGCCAGGATCCTTGCGGCGGGCATTGTGGCGCTCGTTGAAAAACTGGAGGCGGGCCAGCGCAAACCCCCGCAAGATGGGAAGTGGACGTTCGCGATCGGCCGCGAGTTGTTTGACATGATTCCTGCCTATAGGAAAAAGCTGCTCGCCAAGGCCATCGAAGAGATCTATCCGGATTCTGCCGGGAAGATCGAATTTATTAAACTTCCGTCGCGGGACAGCGCGGCCGGCGCCGCGGTCGTTGCCGCCATGGTCAAAAACGTGGATACCGCTCCTGTCAGACAATCGCCTCCCGCCGATGACATTTCAGACGAGCGGATCTCGCGGGTCAAGGAGATCCTCGACCGAAACAGCCTCGAATATGACACGCCGGAAGCCCGGCGCCTCGACGGGACCGAAGAGAGGTTGGATTTTCTTTTCAGGCGTTTTCCTATGGTCAAAAGCGTCGAGACCTTCCTGCGTAAGCGTATTCATTGGCTCAGAGAGCGCATTAATGAAGCGTGTGTGTCTGTGGGGATCCACCTTTTGGGGTTGTCGCTTATCGCTGTTTTCATTGTCCATCTTTTCTATAACCCGATTACCGAATGGATGTCTAAATATTTCAAAAATAAGGCGCAAGGCCTGCGGGATTGGGTCGGGGACCCCGAAATGCTCAAAGAACAGATCCGTAAGGCGAAGGAAAGTCAGGGCAGCCGGAGGTCCAAGGGAGCTTTGATCTACGGCTATCTCAAGGGATGGTACCTGCAGATCGACAGGGATTTCAAACAGATGGATGAGAACGCGGGGAAACCTTTGAGCGATTCCTCCGCGATTGTAAAAGGTCCCAAGGAACAGCTGAGCCTGGATATCGGAGAGGCCTTCGAAGAGGCCCTCAAGTTCGAAGAACTTCTCAGACCCAAAGGTGACAAAGAAATGCAGCCCAAGAACGTCGACATTTTTCACAAGGTCGTCGGCCTTCTGGATTCCAAGGACCCCCATGTGGTCGTCGCCAACCTCAACACGCTCGCACGGATCTCAAAATATGTCGGCGAGACGGAAGCGTTCCAGCTACGGCAGAAACTTTATCTTATAATTCAAGATACCCAGAAAGACGAAATGGTCCGGAGCGCGGCGGCGGAGACTCTGGGATGTTTTCCGGCTTTCGAGAATCTAGCCGTCGGAAAGAAACTTTTGGACATGGATGATCAGGATGCCTCCAAATGGCTGAAGTCCTATGTGGCCGGCATGCTTGCGGCGACCGTCGAAAAATGCAAGATCCGGCGGACTAATTTTAATGATCCGGAAGAATTTGACGGGCTTGTCGGAAGGCTGCTGGAGATCGCCAAGCCCCCTTCCGGGGACCTGCGGTCCAATATCACTCTCCGGGCCAATGCCATCCGCACTTTGGCGGCCTTCCGGTGGCCCGGGCCGGATGTTCTGAAGGGTCTCAAGGCGGTTTTCCGGCGCCATAATCTTGACGCGACGTTGCAGCGGGAGTCTTTCGCCGCTTTGGCACAACTTTATGTAAGCACCCCGTCCGCAATTCGGCGGAGCGGTGATTTTTACGAAATGATCCGGAATTATTTTACCGATCCGAAGCTGAAGAACCGTGATGCCGTGATGGTCAAGTGCGCGTATGAAGTCCTCCGGGAAATGAAGCGGTATGCCCCGAACCAGGCGCTGAAGGAGCAGATCAAAGATCTTCTGGAACCGGAGCCTCAGCCGCGAGTCAAGAGTCGGCTTGTTTTTATTCCCATCGATCCTTTCATTCCCAAAGAGCCTGGGAAAATAGGCCGCTCCCAGGAAGCGGACCCCGTCTTCGATTGGGTCAAGATCTTTCAGGACGGAAAAGCGGCCGCGGTGCTTTCCGGACGCTTTGGCGGATCACGCTACAAGGGAGAGGAGGACTCTTCCCTGAGCCTCCGGGAAGAACTCGCGCGCCAGACGGTCGACGCATTAATGAACGGTCAGCCCGTTAGGATTCCTGCCCGGAAACGGACCCATATGGATTCAAAGAATGGGGTGAAGCATCTCGTGGTTCCGGTTCCCGGCAAGCCGGTCATTATTTTAGGCCGGAAAGCCGATCAGGTGCTTTTCAGGAAGCATTTTCCGGACATGGTTGTCAAGGATGCGCCCAAAGATCTTCCGCCCAAACGGGACAAGGACCGCTACGATCGCGCCCTCCGGAAAGCCCTCGGGGACATCGTTGACGAAAACACAGTACTGGTCATTGAGCCCGAGCAGGCGGCGGCTGTCCTGGAAAGAGAATGGGAGCCGACGCGGCGGAAGCATAACGCTGTTGCGCCCGCGCAATACCAGATCCCGGACACGATCGGGAATTTTACGCCGGAAGGACCTTTCTTGCAGACAGGGGTTTATGATGCCGTCGCGATGCATGATGAACAGAAGCCGATGGATCCGAATCCGCCCGCGGCTATCCGCCCCAACTTTGTTTTTGGAACGAATCCCACGCAAAGGATGGCTCTGGTTAATATCAACGGGAATGTCTGGCACTGGCTAGTGGCAGGCGACGCCCAGCTTCCGAGGGAGTCCCTGCTTGTTCCGGAACCCGATTTCCCTCTGACTCTCGCGGATCCCAAGGCCAATTATGACGTGCTGAGCTATTACCGCCGGAGCGGTCTCAAGGGCTATATCAATTCCTGGGGCCTCGGCACTTTACCGCGGCTGCATGTCCATATCGTTTCCGACATGCCCATTTATCATCTTCCCATGCGATCGTTGGGCGTGAAGGTGGACGGATTCGAGGCACAAGAACTGGAAGGCTACGGAGGCACGACGGTTGTTTTCGAAGGGGGGGATGACAAAAAGTTAGCGGGTGTTAAAGCGAAGTTCGCCCGGAAATTATTGAAGGAGAAGGTCCCGCACGAGGCGTTCGAGGAAGCAGGCAAAGTGATCTTCGTTTTATGGGACAACAACCCCGCAAAATGGCAAGCAGTCGAAAAGAAACATCTCAAGGGTCACTATGTGACAGCTCAGCTAATGGGCGGTATTAAGGGCTACCCACGGGATATTCTTGATCAGATCACTCCCGAAATTTATCACAATGAGATCCTCAAACCCCTGGCCCTGCCCGTCGACCGCCGCGATGCCATGCTTGCGTCTCTGCGCTCGGAATCAAGGGGCCGCGCGGCTTTCAATGAAATCGCCGAATACGCCCCAGCGCTTGCCCGCTTGGAAGCGGGGAATCGTCGGTGGCGCGGGTTCTCTCGTGATGGGATGCCCAGCGGCATGGCCGGATTTTCGTCGGCGCTGATGACGGGACTCAAGCCCCGATCGGAAACCAGGACCTTCAAAGGAGGCGAAACAATCAGCGGGACCCCTAAAGCCGCGGCGGATTCCGAAGATTTTCTGAACCCTGAAAGCTATGCCGCGAAAAATGCACCGGAGCTGTCGCGCTTTACGGTCGTTTCCCGGCAGTTGGAGGCGGGACTGGATCGCGCCCTTCTGGCGAAAGTCAGGGGCTTGCGCACGGTCCGAAAGATATTCGGTAAAACAATCGCGGGTCTTGTCGCCATGCTTATGGTGACCGGCGGCCTGGGCGTTTTGATGCACGACCTTTTTCCTTCCTGGCAGAAGAACTTTGGCGAGCCCCGAAATAGGATGGATGCTTTTGCCGTGAATGTGATCTATGACCGGATCAAAGGTCAGGAATATGCTGAGGACGTCCCCGAGGAGGTAAGGAATGGACAAAAGACGCTCGGCGATTACCTGCGTGAAGTTTTGGCCGAAGATAAGAGCCTCCGGTTGAGTGTTTTTCTGGAAGCTGGAAGCGATTTTCGCGGCCGGGCGGATGAATGGATCGGCCGGACCGGAGATCCCTTATACGATCAAAGGCTCCGGCAGGCCCGTGAAGCGGTCGATCGCGAGATCAAGGTCAAGGTTTATCCGACACAGACTGCCGTCGCGGGGATGCCCAATTTTTTGGTCGAGGCTTTTTATATTGCCGATGACGGCTCCAAGGTCCAGATCTTTGATGAGGTTTATCCTGATGCGCCCCACGAGGCCCCCAATCTCTGGCGAGATCTTCAGATGGGGGTGTACAGAAAGATCACCGAGCTTCTTACCCTGAAACTTCAGGAGCAGGGCCGGGCCAAGCAGGACATACTTTTTGTGGATAACGAGGTTTTTGTCAGCCTGCCGACGCCTCTTTTGCCGGACGCGCTTCACCATCATATGAACCACTCGGTATACACGCCGACGATCTACTGGCCTGACGCATCATCGCTCGAGCTTTTGGGCTATTCCAAGCCGCTCGGTCGCTACATCATTCGCAACGGGAAGATCAGCATTCCCGACGCGATAGGGATCACCTTTGACCTTATTACCGGTGTGGCGCTTTATGAGCATACCCCTGCCGTGACGGGAGGTGTGGTACCGGGCTATGTGGATGTGGTCGACAGCTATAACGAGGACGGACTTCGAAGTACGAACGGCGTTTTGATCGAGCAATGGCAGGCGCCGCTCCTCCGGAAATTGATCGATCTCTATAAGAAAAAACTTGGCATGGGTCATGAGACCGAAGACAAGGTCTTCTTTGATGCGCTCAACGATCCCAAACTAGAAGCAATCTTGGGGGAGTTCCAGGAAAGAATGGACGTTATCAAGGCTTATCTCGCCGGCGAGGTGATGCTCTGGCTCAAGACAAGCAAGTTCCGTCCCGCCTGGTTCGACGAGGCTATGAGGGCTTATCAGGAGGAATTTGGACTGGCCTCTGTGGACGGGGAGCAGGTTCTGGAAGCCTTCCGCAACAGCCTGGAAGCCGCGATGGAAAAGGAAGAAACGTGGGCCAGGTTTTTCAACGACCCCAAGACCCAGACGCTTTATTGGGAGTTCCTGAAAAACCCGATCGTTTCGAATGTCCGCCGGCAGGTCGACTACAAAGGCCCTCAAAAATGGAAAGAGCTTCTCCTCAAACTTCAAGCCGATCCCGTCCGGTTGGAATGGTATAAAAAAAACGCGCCCCGGGTCATACTCGGCGGACGTGAGTTTGGCCCCGCGGCTCACAAGTTATTCCTTGAGATCCAGAATCTGATCCGTGTGCTCAAGCTCGAAGACCGATTCGCCACGATCGAGAACTACAACATCGATGTCGCGCCGATCATTTTCCAGGGGGATGCGGCGACGATGATGCTCACCTACGAGTTCATAGAAGCCTCCGCGACCAGCAATATGAAAGGCCTTCCGAACGGCGCGATCCTGATGGGGTCGTGGGGTGGTTCCCAGCCTGAGCTTTTCACCATCGTGGAGGTGGATACCGGACGCGAGGTGAATATCTTCAAGGAAAAAGTCACCTATGAACAGATGGTTGAGAATCTAAAGAGCAACAAGTGGAAGATCACGAACGGTCTCCTGGTGCTTTACAGCCAAGAGGGTGACGGCCGGTTTATCCTAAACACGATGGGCCCGGACGGAAAGATCCGGACCGTGAACGCGCGATTTCCGGACGCGGAATCCATGATCGAGAATCTGGGGATCCTCTGGACGCAGTATCAGGATTCCAAGACTCGGAGAACCCTTCAGTGGGAAGCGCTCCGGTCTTCTCCTCTCGTAGATATGGAAAAGAGCCAGGCTCGCGCCCACATAAAGCTCTGGCAAAGGATCATCCAAAAGAAAAATAAACAAAAGGCGCTTTTTTCGAAAACGGGGCTTTCCTCCGAAAACGCGCTGAAATTTCTCTCCCCAAGGGTTGGGGACGAAGCCGGATTTATCTGGAGAAATGATACGACCGACAATCTGGTAACGGCCTCGGCCGGGGTGCTGGCATTCGTGGAGAGTATCCGCTGGGTCCGGACACGGGGGGCGGACGGTTACCACGCCGTGGCCTATCACGCGCTTCGCGGAGATATTTTTAAACGGATCTTCCACCATCTTTCTGGCTATGAAAAAGAAGTCCCGGATCTTTATCAGGAAATGTTGCGCCTTGAGGCGGAGGCCCAGGCCACGCCGGATCTCCTGAGCAAGGTCCGGATCAACATGACGGCGCTCCGGCTTTTGGACCGCTTTGTGGTTTCCCTGTCGGGAAACGTTTTGCAGGGATATGCCTCCGGTGATAAGACCTATGAACCGCTTTTTGAAAACGATCTTTTCCGGCAGAACCTCAGCTTTTATCTTCATACGAACGGAAAACCCTTTGGCTCCCTGAACAAGAACCAAGTGGGATTCGGGGTCCAGTTGGGCGATGAAAAATACATCGTGGCTCTTAATGAAGGTGAGTCTAAATATCCCGGCGTGGGGGGCAACGAAGCGAAAGCGTGGGGCCAGCTTTACGGAGAGAAAGCTTTTCAGTGGCTGACGGGCCTGGCCGATCCGGAATCCCCCGTGACCTTTCAGGTCATCAATGCCGTGACCGACGAAGTTTATGGGGACGGAGAAGATCGTAAACCCTATCCGTTCTGGATGCTGACGCGGGGAGCTTTGCCGGTCGGACTGCCGTCCCCGGGTATTCAGATCCTGAAACTTCGTGCGACGGGCGAAATGGCACCCGAAGAGAAACGGGTACAAATGGGGTCCCTGATCCTCGAGGATCTTCGCGCCCTTGTCTCGGGAAATCCCGGAGAGCAACTGCGCCAGCAAAAGCCGAGAACTTACTGGCTGAAGCAAACAATCAGTGATCTCCAGAAAAACAGGCCCGAGGAGCTCAAGGCTCGTTTGAGGACGGTGTCCGGGATCGGAAGGGAAAAAGCTATCGCGGTCTTTGGGGTCGAGGGGGTTCGTCCTGTCATGGCGTTCATTGCGGGGCTTGTTCCGGAACTTCTTGAAGATATGAAAGACTGGGAGAGTCCGGAAGAGAAAGATCGAGAAGTTTACGAAGCGCTGAAAGGCGTCATCCAGAATTCCGAGCTGAAGGATCTTTTTGAGCGTGGAGAAGTTTCTTTTGCGAACGTCAGTCGCGATACGGCGGTTGGGATCATTCGGACGCTAAGGAAAAAAAGCGGCGGTGGCGAATCGGTGCGGAACGTGGTGATCCCCATCCATTTCGCGAAGACGCCGTACAACATGGAAGAGGGCAAGGTTTGGTTCGGGATCGGCAGCATCGCTTCTCTGGGGTTGCTGCCCAGAAAAATCTACCGGGTCAAGGACTGGATACTCGGAACGGTTTATGAAAAAGAGCATACGCGCGAATCGCTCTCAAAAGGAGGATGGTGGGTCGGTATTTCTGTGGTCAAAAGAGAGGACCCTGCCGGAATCCCGCAGCCGGGATGGCGGTTTCAGGTCCTCCAGATGCAGCCTGTTGTATCCGACGCAAGGCCTGCAATCCCAAGACGTACCGAATTGCGCACCCGTGATGTTGCAGCAGCCATGGGGGCATCGACTCAGGTTGTCGCTCTTCGCCGCACCGAAATGCGCAGGGAGAGATTAACTCTCACAAGCGTTGGAAAAAGAAACGGAATGCATACGGTTCAGGCCGAGATCTTCTCTCCCAAGCCCCTTAAAATCGAAGATTTAGAAGTTACGCTATGGTATGCCCGACTCGAGAATTGGGGGCAAGATTGGGGCGCAGCGACTCGGAACCAGGGCATGCATTTTGTCGCTGAAAAAAATGTTGGGACTGGATATGTTTACAGCTTTGAGACAGAGCTCTCCTTGGATCCTGGGAAGCATGAGTTTGCTGTTACGAGCAGGAACGGTGCGAGCTTAGGACTTCGTCAGAGGAATTCGGAGAACATGAGGTTTGATGTTTCGGGTACTGCGACGCCATGGGAGGCAAGGCTTTTCTCCAATCCTGATGCTGAAGCAGGGCTTGAAAAACACGGGGCTGAAGCGGCGATCGATTTCAGTTTGAAAACAGATCCGGCAACCCTTCGAGAACAGCTTTTATCAACAAACCGTTTCCCGTTTTTAGCATCCACAAAACTTGTTCCTCAGTTTACGATTTATCCTTTCAAACAAGACAAAGGTCATGAGGGGTGGTCGAAGCATATTTTCTTGGTGGAGCTCATGGCCGAATCCGGCGAAACGATCAAGCTGGTCCTGAAAAAGAGCAAGGGGAACGAAGCGATTCGGGAAGAGATAAAGGGGATGCGCGCTTTACAGGGGGGTCCTGTTTCAATACTTCTGGATGAATTTGAAAATCCCGAGAACCCGGAAAGGCATTATCTCCTGGAGGTTTTTTATGAAGGAAACACCGCTCACCGGCTGCATATTGCAGCAGCGGAAAGAATGCTGTCTCCCAACATTTTTCTGACCCGTGAAATAAGAAAAAACATCATCAAGAGGTATCTTGAGATCGCTCTAAGGACAGGAGGACGTGTTCCAAGGGAGTTTAAAAATTTAAGCAATGTGGTTGTCTCTCCTGACGGGTCCGAACAAACCGTGGTGGATGTCGGTCATGAGTGGCTCAATATTTGGGGGGAAGAAAAAGCCGAAAAAGACGCGTCGGTTTTTCTGGCTGGCGTCTTGACCCGTTACGGCCTTCCTTTTGAGGGGGAGGATTCGGGATTTATTTTCGAAGCTTTTGTGGAAGTATTGGGGGAGAAACAAGCGATTGATTGGATCGAGAATGTCTATAATTTTAACTCTCAGATGTCCGGCAACCTATTGAGGGCGCGGCTTTCAGCGTGGGGATTGAACCCAAGCCATGGATTTCCTGATATTTTTCATAACGTGCTAACCACAAGCCAAACCGCGGTGGAGGGTGAAAGACTGATCCCCAAGGAGATCGTGGCTAAAATCATGCGGAGCACGGGCGCTTTCCTGCAAAGGAAAGGCCGGCTAGGCTCGGGACATGAATCCAGGATTTTCTTAAAGGAGCAATTGGATCGTTTGAACGCGGCTGGCCGGACGGCGCTGGTCGGAACTGATATGGATGACACGTTCCTAAAATTCGGCGCGCCTGTAACGGAAAAAGAGATTAATGTTTTGATCGCAGTCACGGAAGCGGGCGGGCATATCGCTCTCGATACGCTCGCCGATAAGGCGTGGAGCTACAAAAGGTTCTTGGGGCCTCTTTTTCAAAAGCTGCACGATGAAGGGAAGCTTTACCTGCTTAAAAATATTCATCTCATCGCCGACCGCGTCTTGGGAAATCATAAAGTCGGAAAAGAGATCTTTGTTTACGATGAAAATGTCGGAGCCTATACGCGGATCTTCGTCACTGAAGAAAACATCACGAAAGCCGAAGCGCTTGTTGTTCTCCGCAACTATTTGAGAAGGACTCTTCACGAGTGGGCGCCTGAAATCGTGGCCTACTACGGGGATAGCCATGATCAGTATGACAATGACGGGAGCGCTATTGGAAACCCGGATATTCCGGTTGTGATCAACGTGGGAGGGAATCTTCGTATTCCTGACGCTCTCGCACAGCATTTCATCAATACGAATCGGGCGGGGCCCAGCGCCACGCTGCAGGATTTTCAGTGGATTGGGGAACAGCTTTCAAAAAAGAGTCCCCGGGGTCTTTTGCGGGAAGCGGTGGCCGTGCAAGAAGAGCCGCGACCGATTCAAAGGGTGTTTAACGCGCAGAAGAATGGTTTTCAAGCAGAGCCAGGCGCTTGGGTTAGCCTGAGATTTATGGACCCCGAGAGGCATGACTCCGCTCCCGTGGGATTTGTATGGGCAGGGACCGATGAGGGAACCGGGCGGTGGAATATGGCCGGGCAATACTTGATACCGATCCTCGCAAAAGGAAGAATATTTGCGGCGATGATTCCTCCCGGGGTGAACGTGCTTAATGTTTTTTGGACGGGGAGAAAAGCAGATCATGACCAAAAGCTTCCGGGACATTGGGAGCGTAGGGACGGAGCAGATTTTAAGATCGCCCGCGGTCGTTCAGAGATCAGGACGCCGGAGGGAGAATCCGAGGCCGTGAAACGTTCCGTCTCAGGGCCGGTGGACACGACGACGACTTTCAAGGGTTTTTCCCGGTCCGAGGGCAGATTTTTGGATGTCAAGCCAGTCGAGGCAACTTATGAAGAGTTTAACAAGGCGTATGCCGAGATGGGCGGGGGATCCGAAAAAGCGATGCGCCGGGTGACTGTGGAGATTATGAATTTTATCGCGCCGCTCTTGGCGAATACGCTTAATGCCGCGGAGGTGGTTATCGGCAAAGTTCTTTCACCTGAACAGGCCGCGAAGGCGCTGGAGCTCGTTAAGAAAATGCGTTTTGCCACGGCTCTGAAAATGCTCGGCGTGAAGACGGTTCAAGAAGGCGATGTGTTCATGCTGAGTCGCGAGTTGGCGTTGGGGCAGGGATTCTTAGCGGCGATTAAGGATGTTCTTCCGGGAGCTCCGGTGGCTGTGATCACGCCCAACAAAAAAGATCTGGAGGATTTTAACAGGGGTCTTCCGGAAGATGAGAAGGTCCTGACCACGACTGATTCTGTAGCGGATATTATCGAAACAATGCGTCTTCTCAAGGCGAAAGCTAAAGTCAAGACAGACCGCTTCCAGCTCCAGGTTCTTCTCTATGGCGGCGAAATATTGGCGGCGGGGATCCCGGATGATGTGGTGCGTCGCATTACGCAACAAATGCTCCAGAATTTCCTTCGCGTGGCCGGACAGAGCATCAGCGATCGCGTGAACCAGATGGCCGAACAGTTCCAGGCGATCGAGAAGGCAGCATAACCGCGAGCAACGTTCTACGCGCAACGCACAACGAAACTATTTTGAGTTCTACGTTGAGCGTTGCCCGTTAAGCTTTGCGCTGGCATTGACTTTTGGAAAGTATCCCGTATATTCCTCTTATGTCTGAATCATCCCCGAAGTTAATCCGAGTTGGCCACAGCCCTGACCCTGACGACGCGTTCATGTTTTATGCCCTGGCACACGAGAAGATCGATATGCGCGGCTTCAAGGTCGAGCATGTGATCGAGGACATTGAATCCCTCAATCAGCGCGCCCTCAAAGGCGAGCTTGAAGTCACCGCCGTTTCCTGCCATGCCTTTGCCTATCTTTCCGAAAAGTATGCCGTGATGCGTTCCGGCGCGAGCGTGGGGGACGGATACGGCCCCGTGTTAGTTCGGAGCTGTGAGTTTGGAGTTTGGAGAAAAGCCGAAAATACTTTATTGAGAGTTGCCGTACCCGGGGAATTAACCACAGCCTTTCTTGCGCTCCAATTGTATGCGAATCCAGAGACCGGATTTGCGAACTCCGAACTCCCGGCTCCCTACCAAGTAGTTTTCACCCCCTTCGACAAGATCTTCGCCGCCGTAAAAAGTGGCGAAGTGGATTACGGACTCGTTATTCACGAAGGCCAGCTCACGCATGCGGCCGAGGGCTTTGAAAAGGTGCTGGATCTGGGGGAGTGGTGGCATGAAACGACGAAGCTGCCGCTGCCGCTTGGGATCGATATTATCCGCAAGGACCTTGGGGCGGAGACGATGAAGCGCTTTGCCGTGCTCTTCAAAGAAAGCATCCAATATGCCTTGAATCACCGGGAAGATGCCCTAGAATACGCGAGCCAATTCGGCCGAGGTATCTCCCACGACCTGAATGACCGCTTCGTCGCGATGTATGTGAACGATCGTACGGTCGACCTTGGCGCGGACGGCGAGGCGGGATTCCGTAAGCTGCTGGACGATGCTTTTGCCGCGAAGATCATACCGAAGAAGATCAATCTGGAATTCATATAAAATAGCGCAAAGCTCAACGCGCAACGCACAACGAGAAATCCGTCCTGAGAATTTTACGTTGAGCGTTGACCGTTGCGCGCGAGGAGTTTTTTATGGCTAACGACGAATTACGCATCAAAGCAGTGGAAGTCGCAAAAAAACATAAATCCAGCTGGATCGAGCTCGGGCAATATCTTTTTTCGATCTATAAGAACAAGCTCTTCAAAGAATGGGGCTATCAGGCCTTCGAGACCTATTGCCAAAAAGAGCTGAGCATTAAGGACGCGACGGCGTCGAAGCTGATCAAATCCTATGCTTTTCTCGAGAAAGAAGAACCGCGTATCGTGAAGCCGGACTTCACGGAGGAAGAAACGCCCAAGAAGATCCCTGATTACGAGGCCGTGAACCTGCTCCGCCTCGCCAAGGAAAACAAGAATATCCCTACGAATGAGTTCGCGGAACTGCGCCAGGAAGTGCTCAATGAAGGCAAAGAGCCGAAAGATATCCGGGCGAAGGTAAAGAAGATCCTCGAGGACCAGAAGCCGAAGGATACGGCGGAGGCCAAGGATCAGAAGCGTAACGGGGTCTTAAGACGCCTGATCGGATTCATCAATTCCGCGAAAACGCAGCTCGAAGAAGATGACCTTGTGCCGGAGCATGTGCTCAAGCAGATGGAAACTCTGGCGCAGAAGCTCGCAGATCAGCTGGAGTAATACTCGTACGGCGTAAGGCGTTTCGCGTACGGCGCATTTTCTTTTTCTTCGTACCCCGTACGCCGTACTCCTTACCCAAAGCTAGCGCTTGCTTTTTAGCGCGTGGCCACTCCTTCACTTCACATTCCCGGATCAGCGCGCTTGACCGGTCCCCGCATTTCTCCGAATAAAGCATCTCCACGGGCTGATGGGTGCGTGTGTAGCGCGAGGCCTTGCCGGTCTGATGCATTTTCAGGCGTCGTTCGAGGTTGTTAGTAATACCGGTGTAGAAGGATCCATCGCCGCACTTGAGAATATAGAGGGACCACTTGTCCAAGGCTTTTCCCCGGCGCGCTTTCCCCTTTTTCTTTTTTTTGAGTCCCGCGAGCATTCGTTTGTAGGTGGGATGCATGTTTTAGTACGGTGTACGGTGTACGGAGTACGGAGGAAACATCCGTGGAAAGAAACGCCGTACGCCGTACTCCGTACTCATCTCTTGAATTTATGATGATACTTCACGGTCACGACGACGACGCCGGTAAAAAAGATCAGGTTCATCCATCCGAAGAAGCAGAACGCGGGTTCTTTGGATACCAGAGCGGCGGGGGACATCAGGAGGATGCAGATCCAGACCCCGAAAAGCCAGACCAGACTGATGTCATCGGCAGATTTTCGCTTGATGATCCGGATAATGAGCGGAATATTAAAAAGCGGTAGGATCGCTCCCGCCCACGCGCTGATTTTCATTAACAATTCCATAAGTCCTTTCTCTTTTGACCCTGCAAACACCGGGTCTTTGCAGGGTGATTGGAGGGCGTCACTTTTTTGTAGTCATCGCGAGCCCTCAAAGAGGGCGTGGCGATTTCGTTAAGATTGCTTCGCTGTCTTCGCAGCTCGCAATGACATCTGGGCCATCGTTTTAAAACCAGCCAATAACTCTAAATTTCAAGTTTTCTCGGGAACTTCGTGAGATTTCTACAACCGTGCTTGGTGACCACCACAACATCTTCCAACCGTACGCCGCCCGGGCCTTTATAATAAAGACCGGGCTCCACGGTTACGACCTGTCCCGCTTTCAAGACATCATTGCCAACGCTGACGCGCGGCGGCTCATGGATATCCAACCCAAGACCGTGGCCCGTGCTGTGGAAAAATCCTTGCATGCGGCCGTCCTTAACCCCTGTCGCGAACCCCAGTTGCGCGAATCGTCCCTGGATGGCTTCGTGGACCTTCTTGCTCGCCATTCCGTGACGTATCATTTTAAAACCGATGTCCTGGCCCTGTTTGACCGCCGCATAAATTTTCTTAAGCTCCGGTGATGCCTTGCCGCGTACGACGGTCCGGGTGAAGTCCGCATAATAGAGCGTTTCCTGACTGCGCGGAAAAATATCCATGATGATCGGCTGATGCGCGTAAAGGGGGCCGGAGCCCTGATCGTGCGGGTCGATGGAATGCTGGCCGCAGGAGACGATGGTGTGCTCTCCGGAGCAGCCTTCTTCGAGGAGTACCCGGTGGATGATCTTTTTCAGGACCTCGCTTGTGAGGAGTTCCCCTTGGAAATAAAGCTTTCGACCCCGGATCTTCGAGCGCTTCAAGGTCTGGATCGCCTCGCACGCGGCTTTCTCCGTGGCCCGTAAGGCCTGAGTGATCGCGGCGATCTCGGCCGGAGTCTTGATCAGCCGTTCTTCAAAGAAGAGGCCCGTCTTATACCGGATCTCAAGGCCGCCGCGTTTCAGGGGAACATAATATTGGACAGGGAAATTTCCCGGAACGAGAACGCTTTTCACGTGGTGGATTTTAAGGAACCAAAGGATCAGTTCGGGGAAGGAGCAGGCCTTCCCGTGTTTTTCCTTATACTCCGCGGCGAGGAGGGAGGTGGAAAAGACGCCGTGGACACAGGCCTCTTTTTTGGCGCGGTCGAGCTCAAGGTCGCTGACCAGGATATACCGCCTGCCTCGGATCTGGACGAAGACGAACGGATCCGGCGCGATGAACCGGGTCGCGTAATAAAGGTCCGCGTCCTTTTCACTTGAAGCGATCAATAAAAGGTCTGAATTGGCCGATGAATGTGTCATGATTGTCCTCGGGACATGGTAATATGATGTGACGATTTTAAAAAGCCGAATCTTTGCCTATTAAGAGGAACAGACTCCGTCGGAGGATCCGCTCCGCTTGAAAGGATAGGCAGCGACTTTGCTGGCGGGATTGGAGTTTTGAAAAAGATGGAATTTTTAAAAATAATGTATCGCAATTTCAATTCATCGCACAGGAAAAAAGCTGTCGCCGAAAATTTTTTGTCGCTGTCTGTTTTGCAAGTCACCAGTTTTCTCGTTCCTCTCATCACAATGCCATACCTATTTCGCGTTCTGGGCCCGAGCAAATGCGGGCTCATTGCATTCGCCTCAGCCTTTGTCCAATACTTTGCTGCCATCATCGAATATGGTTTCGGGCTTTCTGCAACACGAGAAATCGCAATAAACCAGAATGATCCTCACAAAGTATCAGAAATCTTTTGTTCCGTCCTAATCATCAAAATATTTTTTTTCTGTATAAGCGCTCTTTTCTTTCTGACGCTCCTTCTTGCAGTGCCGAGATTTCGAAACGATTGGGTCGTTTTTCTTATTACATTTTGCGGGCTTATTGGGAATGTGCTGTTGCCCGTCTATTTTTTTCAGGGGATGGATAAGATGAGGTACTACCTGTTGAGTAGCTTGACAGTATTGGCAACAACGGCCGCCATCTTCTTTTTTATCAAAGCGGAAAAAGATTATTTGAATTTACCGCTTATTAATGCGTGCGGGGCCATAGCAAGCGGAGTGATAGCTGTCGCGGTTGTCTTGTTTCGATTTAACGTCCGAGTAGTTTTTCCATCCAAAGGACAATTAAAGAGGCAGCTGATCGAAGGGTGGCATGTCTTTGTGGCGAATCTGAGTTCTTCTGTGCCTGCAAACACAAGAGTTTTCGTGGTGGGAATATTTGCAAGCGATACGATAACCGGTTATTACAGCGCTGCTGAAAGGCTGATAACCATGCTGTTTGCTTTTCCTTTAAGCGTTTTGGCACAGTCGGTGGTTTCGAAGTTGAGCGCTCTTTTCATCACAGATGAATTGCTCGTGCGGAAACTACTTAAAAAACTTCAATGGTTCACGAGCCTGATGTATTTGACTATTGTCGCTGTGTTTTTCCCCTTGGCTCCGGCGATTATGACTTTTTTTTGTGGCAAGCCTTTTCCCGAGGCTGTTTTGAGTTTTCGGTTACTGCTCATACCTCTTTTGCTTGCTGCTTATAATGCGTTCAGGCTGCAAAGTTTTTTTATTTACGGAAAAAGTTCGATTTTTGCGCATGTGTGTCTCGTCGCAGGGATCGCAGGGACAGCTTCTTGTTTCATCTTGGCTTTTTTATTTTCTTATGTAGGCGCAGCGGTCAGCCTGATTATCCTTGTAGTTGTTATGATATGGATGAGTGTGAAAAATGAGGCGCTTCTTATTACTCAATCTGCGGCAAAGGCGTGATAAATGCAGAATTTTCAAGCTTGGTTAAAACGGCTAGGTGAATCGATCTTCAAAAAACGGGAAGTATCTTCCTTCGCCAGAGAGAGTTTTGATAAAATTATGTCGGAGCATGGGGTTCCCTATAAGTTGCATTTAGGGTGTGGCAAGGTCCGATTGGAGGGTTGGATCAATGTCGACGGGGACACAAAGGCTACGGCGGCGGACGTTAGATGGGATTTAACGACTCCTTTGCCTTTTCCCAAAAACACATGTGCCCTGATATATCATGAACACTTGTTGGAGCATCTTCCCGTCAAGGAGGGCGTCTCTTTACTCAAGGAATGTTATCATTTGCTCCAACCCGATGGTGTTTTGCGGGTTGCTATGCCATCTCTCGATGAACTCATAGAAAGAGCTTATAAGGGGACATGGCGGGAAATGGACTGGATTTCTTGGCCCGAGCACCGTTTTATTAAAACGAGAGCAGAAATGGTCAATATCGCGTTTCGATGGTGGGGACATCAGTGGCTGTATGACCGCGAAGAGTTGCACAGAAGGCTTGAGGAGGCAGGTTTCTCCAAGATAAAAGATGTTGCTTGGGGGCAGAGTGATGTCCCGGAATTGCGCGATCGAGAAACCCGTAAAGATACGGGGCTGATCTGCGAGGCGCGAAAATAAAACCAAGGTTGATTAAAAGCTCTCTGGGTGGAAATCAAAGAGCTTGTTTTTTTGAAAAGAAGGGAGGCTCTATCACGTGAAAAAAAAGATTATCATATGGGGTACTTCAGGACAGGCAAAGGTTGTGATGGATATTTTAAGGTTTGATAAACAATGTGAAGTTATTGGCTTCCTGGATGATCGAGTCAGTCTGAGGCCCTCCACCTTTTATGGGAGGCCTGTTTTTGGAGGAAAGGAACAGCTGGGACGCATAGCCAAGATAGGGACGCGCAGGATTATCTTAGCTTTTGGAGATTGTCCTGCAAGGTTAAAACTAACGCATTTCCTAGAGGAAAATCGTTTTCTATTAACTGGAGCGATTCATCCCAGCGCGATTATCGCTAAAGATGCGGTGGTTGCGCCTGGGGCAATGATCTCTGCCGGGGCTATTATTAATCCGGGGTGTATCGTCGGCAAGAGTGTTATTATCAATACAAATTCAAGCGTGGATCACGGATGTCGCGTCGGGGATGCCGCTCATATAGGCCCGGGAGTTTGTTTGGGGGGAGATGTTGAGGTCGGGGAAGCTGCTTGGGTTGGCATTGGCGTTACGGTTAAAGATAATATCAGAATAGGTGCGGGGGCAATAATCGGGGCTGGGTCCGTCGTAGTAAAAGACATTCCTGCACGCGTTCTTGCTTATGGTGTTCCAGCAAAAGTCATTAAAAAATGAGGCCTCGTGATGCGAGATAAGGAAAAAGTTAGTGACCTTGCTATTTTAGGGGGACCTCCAGCTTTTCATGAAAAGCTACATGTCGGGCGTCCCAACATTGGAGATCGTGAAAAATTATTTGAACGGTTTCGCGGTGTTTTAGATAGGAACTGGCTTACCAATAACGGTCCCTTGGTTCAAGAATTTGAAAAAAAGATCCAAGAGTTGCATGCAGTAAAACATTGCATTGCTATTTGCAACGGAACGGTAGCTCTTGAGATCGTGACAAGGGCTGTAGGCCTGTCGGGCGAAGTGATCATTCCATCCTTTACTTTTATAGCTACGGCACACGCGCTTCAATGGCAGGAAATAACGCCTGTTTTTTGTGACATTAATCCTCAAACATATAACCTTGATCCCGAGCAAGTCGAGAAATTGATAACGCCGCGGACGACGGGGATTATGGGCGTGCACCTTTGGGGGCGCGCGTGTGATGTTTCGGCGCTTACGGCGATCGCTCGTAAGCACAATCTCAAGCTCTTGTTTGATGCTTCTCATGCGTTCGGATGTTCTTCTCAGGGCGAAATGATCGGTGGTTTTGGGAATGCTGAGGTGTTGAGTTTTCATGCTACGAAGGTACTCAACACTTTTGAAGGTGGCGCTATTTTGACCAATGATGATGAGTTGGCAAAGCGGATCCGGTACATGCGTAATTTTGGTTTTCAGGATTACGACACCGTGGTTTATCTCGGGATTAACGGTAAAATGAATGAGATTTGTGCGGCGATGGGTTTAACAGGGATGGAAAGCTTTGAAAAATTCCAAGCGACCAACTATCGTAATTACCAAGCGTATAGCCGTGCGCTTGAAGGGGTCCCGGGTATTAAAGTTGTGCCTTATAATGAAAAAGAAAAATGCAACTATCAGTATTTGGTCCTCACGGTTGACGAAAAGGTTGCCGGAATCAGCCGAGATGTGTTAAGCCGCATTCTGCATGCAGAGAATGTTTTAGCGCGCCGTTATTTTTTTCCAGGATGTCACCGCATGCAGCCCTACGCATCCATGCCCTTTTATAAAGGACTGCGATTGCCCGAAACCGAGAAGGCTTCAAGCCAGCTCCTCGCTCTGCCTACGGGCTTAGCTGTTGGAGAGTCGGAAATCCATAGCCTCGTCAAAATCATCAAGCTGAGCCTTGCGCACGCTCATGAGCTCAAGTCAAAGCTGTAAATTCTCTCAAATATTCGCGAGCCCCTCACGATGACGCCCAAGCTCAGTGTTTTGATGATTACCTATAATCAGGAAAAGTTTATAGCGCAAGCGGTTGACAGTGTCCTCATGCAAAAAACGGACTTCGATTATGAAATCGTAATCGGGGAAGACCGTTCTACGGATAAGACGCGCCAGATACTGCTTGATTATCAGGCAAGACATCCCAAGAAGATCCATCTTTTGCTTCACGAGAAAAATTTAGGGTCGGGACAAAACATCGTCACAACGTGGGAAAAATGTCGCGGGAAATACATCGCTCTTTTAGAAGGAGATGATTATTGGACAGCCAAAGAAAAACTGCAGACACAAGTCGATTTCCTGGAGGCTTCTCCCACGTATTCAATGACTTTCCATAATGTGACAATGCTTTTTGATAATGGTACTGCGAGGCCGTGGAAATATATTCCGAAAAACGTCAGGCGTAAGACCTTTTACGTGCAAGATCTTTTTAAGAATAACTTTATCCCGACGGGTTCTGTCGTTGCTCGGAGGGAAGCGCTTAGCGGTTTTCCTGCCTGGTTCCCGGATCTTACGATCGGAGATTGGCCCTTATTCCTAATGCTCGCGCATCGTGGCCCGATTAAATTTTTTAACCGTTTCATGGGCGTTTACCGCGTCCATGCAGGATCCACCATCGCCGGCCTGCCCGACAGCGTGCGGCTTGGAATCCACGTTGTTATTTTTCGAAACTTTAATATCTATTCCGGGTTTCAATACAACAAGCATTCCCATCGAGCCTTGTTTAATACGTTCGCTAACCTTGCTTGGAGGCATCTCAAGACAGACAATATCAATGCTTCTCTCGTGGATGTGGGGGCTTTTCTAAAGCATCTTGGCCTGTACGGCGTTGCAAAGATAGGTGAAATTCTTAATTTAAAAAAACGAGAAGTGAGCCGGGTTAGAGTACTTGATTAAAATAGGCAACATTCCCAATGAATTCCTGAAAGCATGAAATGATTATCCTCACCTATCGCGGTTTACAGTAATGAGGAGATTTTGACGATTCTCTGCGGCAAAGATGCCAAGCCGCTGAGCGTTCATTTCGTGCAAAGATATTGTGCTGTGATCTTCGTCCAGTGATGAGAACCCCGAAAGATTAATGCTTTGAAAAATCAAGAGCGAAATCACAACGCCGTCGCATTTGTCTTCCCCTTCAAAGTAGAAAATCTTATCAGCATAGGATTGCCAGCCCTCGCTTTTTGGACCATCGCCTATTGCGTTTGGACGCTGGATCGCGGTTTCGAGTTAACGGATGAAGCGTATTACTTGTTGGTGGCCATGCATGGCGGCTCGCAACAGCTTTATGTTGGTGCTCAGCATTGGATTACTGCCGGAATTTGGCGCATAGCGCGTAGTATTATGATGTTCAGAGCCGACGGGATGGTCATTCTGCTATCCAGTGCCGCCTTGTTTTCATTCGGAGCCTTTTCTGCTTGCCGCCGTTACGGCGTGGTGCTTAATAACTTTAAGGCGAAAGCTGTGGTTCTTTCCGCCGCGATGGTTGGCGCAATGCTTTACGCTTCCATCGGGATCAATTTTTCACCGTGCTACAACCTTTTGACTGCGGCGGGAGCGTATGCTGCTGCGGGCCTCGTTTTGTTGGCATTGACTCGTTCCAGGATTACGCATCAGTGCGCTTTGTTTTTTATCGCCGGTTGCGCTCTAGGGGTTGAGTTTATCTGCAAATTCCCTTCGGGGATTGCTACGCTTATACTTCTCTTTTTTTGGACGGCCATTTTGGGACGTTCGCATTTTGAAAAAGTTTCTGGTTTGCTATCCATAATCTTTGGAATTTTCATATTTTCGATCACTGCATTGCTAGCCAATACAACCATAACTGATGCGATTCAAGCCGTCGAAAAGGGTTTTTTCTGTTATCGGCTCGCGCAAGGTGAGTCGGTAGGATTGCGTTTAGTCAGGTATTATTCTGAGTTTCGCGAATATCTCAGAATAGTCCTGCTGGAATTCTTAGTGCCTATCGTGTCAATGATCGTCTACGCGACAACGCGTCGCGCTGTGAGTGCCTATTTGGGACTAGCCGCCCTTGTGATCACTCTGATCTTTGGAAATAGCAGCGATGCCAGGGTGTCCATCCTTCCAATCCATGATTCGTTGTTCGGTAGTTATCTGTTCGGCGGTTACCCCCTATGGGACATGCAGGTCGTCGCACTGTTTGCGATGCTGGTTATGGCGCTTATTGTTTCAATTCCACTGTGGTGCAGAAATATGAACGTGTTTGCATTATTTCTTGGATTCATTTTACTTCCTTATTCGGCAGCGATGGGAAGCGGCAATGTTCTTTTCGCTCAAGTTATAATGGCGCTCGCACCTTGGGGGGTATTAGTTGCGGCGCTTATGGTTTCCCCACATCGTGACCCTCTGCCTAGACGGACGATCGCAATTCTCGGTATTTGTTTTATAGGGACTATGGCGCTACAGACCATTAGTAGTGGCTCCCGGCCGTATCGCCTGTCTGCACCTCTCACAAAACAGGATCAGACGGTGGAAGTGGGAGCTGCGGGGAAAGTGAAGGTGGATGGTAATACTTATACATTTTTCAAAGAACTGAAAATGGCGATCAAGGCGTGCGACATAGCCCCGGCTGCGCCGTTCATTGGCCTATATAATATCCCCGGCGTGGCAATAGGGCTACAAGCCATACCTGTGCTGACGCCGTGGCTTTTTAACAGGAGAGACGCGGAGTTCGTTATTGAAAACGGTCGCCTTAAGGGATCGGACCTAGCGCTAGTGGGCCTCGCTGAGGAAAGTAGTGGGGTTTTTCCGCCTCTGCCAAAACAATTAGATGCGTTTCCTTCCGGCTATGAATATTGCGGAGCGACGACTCATCCCAAGACGCAAGAGAAGATCCAAATTTGGAAATCTCTGAGACGTAACTCAGCTCCCTTGCGAGCTCCGAACGGAGCGCTTTGATAGCGACCCGTGATCAGGACAGGTTTTTTGCTAAGACGCTTGGCGGTATGATGATCTAGAGTGTTTTATTGTGGCTCACGACAGGAAGGCATGATGCCGCATAATGATTAATGAAAGTCGGGAGCTAATCTCGACAAGAAGTTCAGCCGGCGAAGAGGAGATTTTTCAGATGCGCGAGAAAGAGTGGCCGTTCGTAAGTTTGATTATACTCAATTACAATGGCAAGGAATGGCTGCAAGAGTGCTTTTCTTCTCTTTCGAAGATGGATTATCTCCGGGAGAGGTTCGAGGTTATTCTGGGGGACAATGCCTCCTCCGATGACTCCATAGCGTGGACCAAGGAAAAGTTTCCTTGGGTCAAGGTCATGCCCCACGATGCGAACTACGGGTTTTGTAAGGGGAATAACCTTTGCGCTAAACAGGCTAAAGGGGAGTATCTTGTTTTCCTGAATAACGATACGTTTGTGACCCGGGATTGGCTGAAGAACTTGGTTCACGGCGTTCAATCTGAAGCGGGAACCGCCGTGGCGTGCGGGAAAATGCTGTTGCCGCACATTGCTGAGGGGAAAGCGATCAATGCCGCCGGAGGCTTGTTTTTGTCGAGCGGCTCCTGCATGGATGTGGGATGGATGGAAAAAGACGGGTCCGCCTATGACGTTCAGGGTTATACCGGATACGCCTGCGGCGCCGGACTCCTTGTTCAAAAGCGATTTTTTCTCGAGACGGGCGGATTTGATGAGTATTATTTTTTCTTCGCCGAAGACGCTGACCTTGGTTTCCGGGCATGGCTCTACGGTCACAAGGTTCTCTACGTCCCTTCTGCTGTTATGTATCACTATTGCGGCGGAACGCGATTGAAGGATGCTAAAATCTCATCTTTGAGCATTTTTTATTTAACGCGGAATGCGCTTTATTTTATTTTCAAGAATTTCGAATTGATTACGGCCTTTAAAGCGTTCTTTCTTTGGCACATAAAAGCTCTCTTGCGAGTTCTTTATTGTTTGTTTCACGCGAATTTAAAGATCCCCATGGCCGTTTGTAAAGGGTGCTTTGATTTTTGGGGGAAGCTCCCCCTAGCCTTGCGTGCTAGGAGAGCCAACCAGAAGAATCGGAGAATAAGCGACCGGTTTTTATACCAGCAGCATCTTTTGATAGGGTTTCTTGAAGAGATGAAGTTTCAAAAAAAGCGGTTAAAAAATGATGCCGCGTTGATTTCGGGCGAGTTCATCTACGAAAAATGAAAGCACGAGCTGCCTTAACCCGTTTCTTAAGATGGCCGATGATGGAAGGTAACGCTTCTTTTTGAGTGGGCGGGATGCATTTTTAGGATCATGAAGTTTAGGGAGGGAATATGAAGAAAGCACTGATTACGGGCGTGACGGGACAGGACGGCGCATATCTCGCGGAGTTTCTTCTGAAAAAGGGGTATGAGGTCCACGGCATAAAACGGCGCGCTTCTCTTTTAAATACCCAGAGAATCGATCATCTTTACCAGGATCCCTTCGGGCGCGACAGGAATTTCATCCTCTATCACGGGGACATGACCGACGCGAGCAGCCTGACGCATATCCTCCAGAAGGTACAACCCGATGAAGTCTATAATCTCGCAGCCCAAAGCCATGTAGCCGTTTCCTTCGAGGAACCCGAATACACCGCGGATTCCGATGGCGTCGGCGTGCTGCGTCTTCTTGAAGCAATCCGGCTTCTCGGGCTTGGATCTAAAACAAGGTTTTATCAGGCGTCCACCTCTGAGCTTTACGGGAAAGTCCTGGAAACTCCGCAAAAGGAGACCACGCCTTTTTATCCCCGCTCGCCTTATGGCGTCGCGAAGCTCTATGCCTACTGGATCACCGTCAATTACCGCGAGGCCTACGGACTTTTCGCGTGTAACGGCATTCTTTTCAACCATGAATCACCCAAGCGAGGCGAGACTTTTGTCAGCCGCAAGATCACGCGGGCGCTGACGCGGATCAAACTGGGATTGGAAGACTGTTTGCATCTCGGAAATCTGGAGGCCCGGCGGGACTGGGGTCACGCGAAGGATTATATCCGGGCGATGTGGATGATGCTTCAGCAGCCTGAACCGGAGGATCTTGTGATCGCGACGGGGGTCCAGCATAGCGTGCGTGATTTTGTGGAGCACGTTTGCAAGGAATTGGGAATGAAGATCACCTGGAAAGGAAAGGGGCAGGAGGAGAAAGGCTATGACGAAGCGGGGAAGGCCATCGTCGCTGTTTCCCCTCGTTACTTTCGTCCTGCCGAGGTGGAAACCCTTCTCGGAGATCCTTCGAAGGCCAAAGAAAAGCTCGGATGGAAGCCCGAGATCAGTTTTGAGGAATTGGTCCGCGAAATGGTCCATGAAGACCTGAAGCTGGCCGTCCAGGAGCTCGCGATAAAAAAGCAGGCGGTGTAAGACGATGGATCCAAAAAGTAAGATTTATGTGGCCGGTCACCGAGGGCTGGTGGGTTCCGCCCTTTTGCGACGTCTGGAGCAAGTCGGCTTCCGGAATATCGTGACGCGGCCCCATGAAGAGCTGGACCTCAGGCGCCAGGTAGACGTGGAGGCTTTTTTTGCCAGGGAAAAACCCGAATATGTTTTTCTTGCTGCTGCTCGGGTGGGCGGGATCCGTGCGAATCAGACCCAGGGCGGGGCTTTCCTCTATGAAAACCTTCTTATTCAAACGCATGTGATCCACGCGGCCTACAGCTACGGGGTCAAAAAGCTTCTTTTTCTGGGCTCGAGTTGTATCTACCCGAAATTGGCTCCCCAGCCGATCAAAGAGGAATATTTACTGACGGGGCCGTTGGAGTCTTCTAATGAACCCTACGCGGTCGCCAAGATCGTCGGGATCAAGATGTGCGCAGCGTATAATCGTCAGTATGGCACGAATTTTATTTCCGCCATGCCGACCAATTTGTACGGACCCAACGACAACTTCGATCTGGAGACTTCGCATGTTCTTCCGGCACTCATTCGCAAGATCCATGAAGCAAAAGTCCCAAATGCCGGCGAAGTGGTTTTGTGGGGGACCGGGAAGGTGCGACGGGAGTTCCTTTATGTGGATGATCTGGCCGAGGCTTGTGTGCTTCTGATGCAAAAGTATAACGCGGCGGAGATCGGGGAGATCCTCAATATTGGTTGCGGCGAGGATATCACGATCGATGAGCTCGCGCGGCTTATCGGGGACATTGTGGGCTATAAGGGAAAATTCCGGCATGACAGCACCAAACCTGACGGGACGCCCCGGAAACTTCTCGATATTAGCCGTATATCTCGTATGGGCTGGTCGCCCAAGACTCCCCTGCGTGCGGGCATTCAAAAAACCTATGAATGGTTTTGTAAGAATCAGAATATCCGGTGAATAGAGGACCTTGTTTTCCATGATTCCTAGCCCGCGCCTACCGCCGATAACCGTGGTGATGCCGTCCTATCAACAGGCGCAGTTCCTGAAGGAAGCCCTGGACTCGATCCTTTCACAGAATTATCCAAAATTGGAACTTATTGTTGTGGATGGGGGAAGCACGGATGGCTCGGTCGAGATCCTCAAGAGTTACGGAGATAGGATCCGATGGGTCTCTGAAAAAGATCAAGGTCAGTCCGATGCGCTGAATAAAGGTTTCCGAATGGCTTCGCATGAGCTTCTCGGCTGGCTCAACTCGGATGACCTTTATGAGCCGGAGGCACTTTGGATCGCCGGAAAATTTTTCAGCGAACATCCGGTAACGATGTGGGCGATCGGGGATTGCACGATCATCGACGAGAACGGCCGTGAGATCCGCTCATGGGTCAGTCGGTACAAGGCGTACCGGGTAAAACATTTTAGCTACGACGCACTTCTTCAGGAGAATATTGTTCCTCAGATGGGCGTTTTTTTCCGCAAAAGCACGCTTGAGCAGGCAGGGATGCTTGATCTTTCGCTCCATTATTCCATGGACTATGACCTTTGGCTCCGGTTTGCCCGGGAATGGCAGCCCGGATTTCTGAACGCACGGATTGGAAAATTCAGGATGTATTCCTCTTCGAAGTCCATGGCGGCCTTAAACAAGCAGCTCGCAGAGGGAGATAGAATTGTTCGAAAGTATGCCAACGGGCGTTACTGGCCTCTATTCTTGCATCACTTGAATAATATCAAAATTACCTCGGTCTACTGGTTATTAACATTATTCATGGGGAAGAACCCATCGTGAACCCTTTGATGCCTTCATATTCTTCAGCGGAGAAGGTGTTTTCGCGCAAGCGTCTGACTGTTGGGATCAACACCCTTTTTCTCATCCCGGGAGAGGTCGGCGGGTCGGAGACTTACTTTGTTCAAACCCTCTCCGCTCTCTTGGGGGGGGACTATTCGCTGGATGTTGTTCTGTTCACGCAATTGGACAATGATGCTTTTTTGCGCTCAATTTTTTCAAAATATTCTGAAGTCACATTCTGCAAGCTGAACTTCAGAGCCTCCTCGCGGGTGATGCGGATCCTGCGTGAGCAATGGGAGCTTCCGTTCAGGGCCGCCCAGTATCCCCTAGACCTGTTATGGTCGCCGGGTTATACCGCGCCTCTTTTTGCCGGTTGCCGGCAAGTCGTTTCGGTGCTCGACATGCAATACAAGAACTTTTCAGGGGATTTCTCAGAACTTGCCACGAGAGTTATGGATTTTCTTATCCAGGCCATCTCCTGGAAGCGTTCTTTCGTGATCACAATTTCAGAATTCTCCAAAAAGGAAATTTTGAAATATACCTCGATCCTGCCGGAGCGTGTCTTTGTGACGCCCCTGGCGGTAGAGGACGTCTTTTCGCAGCCGATCCCGGTGGCGGATATTTCGCAAGAGGTATCGGATGTCATTTCACGCAGAGAACCCTATTTGCTTTGCGTTTCCAATACTTATCCCCATAAAAACGTCGCTGCGCTTATCCAGGCGTTTACGGATTTGCCGGCCGATTACCCGCATCATCTTGTTTTGATCGGTAAACCCGCCAGAGGGGAAGAGGCGGTGAGAAAAGCGATCGACAAGCTTCCCCCCGGAAAAAAAGTTTTCAGACTAAAAGGCCTTGGGAAAAAGGACCTCATCGCGCTTTATCAACATGCCGATCTTTTTATTTTCCCTTCTCTCTATGAGGGATTCGGGCTTCCCGTGCTCGAAGCTATGAGGGCGGGAACTTTGGTGCTCACAACCCGTTGCGCCTCGATTCCCGAAGTGGCCGAAGACTGCGCGGTGTATTTTGATCCCCACGCACCTGAAGATCTTGCCCGGCAAATTCAAGCCGCGCTCTTGCTTCCAACGGATTCACGGTCAGGTTTGGTCGAGCGAGGCCGTAAAAGAGCTCAAGGATTCTCATGGATCCAAACAGCCGCAAAAACATACGATTGTTTTTGTGGTGTTTGTAATCGGGGGTCAGCGGGGAGGCAACCATGAAAAGAATACTCGTCACAGGCGTCTCGGGCTTTGTCGGCGGACACTTTCTGGACTATTTGGAAGCGAGAAAGCGGAACGCGATCGTATTGGGGATCGATCAATCGAAGCCGATGGTGAGGCGAGAGTCCTACGAGTCGGTCAAATTCATCTTTCAGAGAACGAATCTCCTTGATCAGAAAAGCGTGGATAGGCTTATTTCCGATTTTATGCCCGATCTAGTTCTGCACCTCGCTTCCTTTAGCTCCGTGGGCCTTAGTTGGAAGCAGCCTTTAATGAGCTTCTGTAATAACACCAACATCTTTTTGAATCTCGTCGAATCTTTGAGGAAGCGTTGCCCCTCAGCCCGCGTTCTTTCAGTGGGTTCCTCTGAAGAGTATGGGCAAAGCAGCCGGCATCGAAAGTTTAAGGAAAGGGATGGCCTGAATCCCGCGAGCCCTTATGGTGTGGCGCGCGTCTCGCAGGAAATGCTGGGAGAGATGTACGCCAAAAGCTATAAGATGAAGATCGTCCTAACGCGCTCCTTCAATCACCTCGGCGTTTTTCAGAAGCCTGTTTTTGTGGTGCCATCCTTAGTCCAACAATTCATAGAAGCGAAAAAGCGTGGACGCAAGATCTTCAATCTTACGGTCGGAAATGTCGACATTGTGAGGGATTTTACAAACGTCAAGGATGTCGTTCGGGCCTACGATCTACTTCTGCGGGTGGGGCGCGCGGGGGATGTTTATAATGTTTGTTCAGGAAAAGGTGTTTCTCTGCGGGACATTATCTTGATGCTTGAAAAAATCGTTGGAATCAAGACACGCTTGATCATCAATCGTTCACTAAAGCGACCCAGTGATCCGAGTTGGATCGTGGGTAATTATGACAAAATGCATTGTGAGTTGGGATGGACTCCCAAAATTTCCATCGAGGACACTTTAAAGGAAATGGTCGCTTCGGCGGGGAAGCCGTAGAGGGGACTCAAGAATTGAACCTAATCAGAGGGAAGTGCCTGTGATGATCGGCGAAAATAAAAAAAACGTTTTTTTTATTGTTCCCGAGCGTAACGAGGGGACGGTGATCCGGGCGACACTTGAGCCGCTTGTCCGGGAGGGATATTCCGTCGTGGTGGTGGATGACGGGTCGACGGACGGATCTTGGGAGAAGATCAAAGCCTTGCCGGTCTACGCCTTGCGCCATCGCGTGAATTTGGGGCAGGGGGCCGCGCTTCAGACTGGGATGACTTTCGCTCTGTCCAAAGGGGCTCAGGTCATAGTGCATTTTGACGCGGACGGTCAGCACCGGCTCAAGGATGTCGAGGGGCTTTTGAAGCCCGTACTCGCGGGGGAGGCGGATGTCGCATTAGGGTCCCGTTTTATGAGGCGCGAGGATGCGAAAGCTGTTCCTCTCTCGAAGCGTATCCTTCTGAGAATGGCGATCGTGGTGAATGGCGTGATGACCGGACTCTGGCTCACAGATGCGCACAACGGACTTCGCGTGCTGAACCGGCGAGCGGCGGAAGGTATTCACTTGCGGGAAAACGGGTTCGCGCACGCCACCGAGATCATCGATCAGATCTGCCGGCTAAAATTAAGATACGTTGAAAGACCGATGCGGGTGCATTATTCTAAGTACTCACGCGCGAAAGGGCAGTCCATGTGGAATGCCTTGAATATCGTTATTGATCTCTTGCTCAGGAGGATCCTTAAATGAAACTGATACAATTCATTCTGATCCCGGTGTTCGTGATCGCGATGTTGATCTATGTCCGACGGTTCCGAACCCTTCTTTTGGACCGGTTGATCGCGATCCTGATAGGCGTGGTTGCGATCCTATTAGTCCTGAACCCTGATTGGACCGGTTTTCTGGCCCGCGAGTTCGGGGTTGGTCGCGGGACAGACCTGATGCTTTACCTGAGCGTGACCGGCCTCGGTTTTTTCTGTCTCACACTTTGGGCAAAATTGCAGGATATGGACGCCCGCTTGACTCAGATCATCAGGACGCAAGCTCTTGCCGAGAGCGCCAAATCGAGCCTTCCTGAAGTCCCCGGAAAAGAATAAAGCATCGCGACCATTTTCTTGCCATGGGAAAATAAATGAAAAATAAAGCGGTTGCGGCATTTGACATGTTAAGCCCCAAGAAGCTCCTCTTCGTTGCCGCCTTGTTCCTCGTCCTGGGTGTTCTGATCTATTCCAATACATGGCATGCTGAATTCCAATTTGATGATGCTCCGCACATCAAATTAAATGTTTCCTTGCGCGGCTCATTTGATGTGGCCAAGATCTGGAACGCGAATATAAAAACGCGATTTATCCCCTTTGTAACCTTGACCATCAATTTCCTGATGGGGCGGGAAGGGGTCGCCGGCTATCACTTTTTTAATTTCGGGGTCCATTTCCTGAATGCCTGCTGGGTTTTTTTATTCGGGGTCATGATCTTTAGAACTCCCAAGATGAGCGGAGCCTATCCGCCGAAGCTGACAAATCTCCTGGCGATCTTCAGCGCCTTGATATTTCTCGCGCATCCGCTTCAGACCCAGGCGGTAACTTATATCATTCAACGCATGGCTTCCCTGGCGGCCTTCTTTTATCTTGGGGCGATCGTTCTTTATATGAAGGCCCGCTTGGATTCAAGCAAGGCGTTTTACGCGGGATCTCTGGCCATGGCTTTTGCCGCGATGTTCTGCAAAGAGAACGCGACCACATTGCCGCTAGCGATCATTCTGGTCGATCTTGCTTTCTTTATCCAGACGGATGGCAAGATGAAAGCCCTGCTTCGCTGGGCGCCATTTTTCGCGGCCGTTTTAAGTGCTCTTTGTTTGAGCGGGGCTTTTTCCTGGATCTTTAGCTTCACGAATTCCAAAGAGGGCGGCTTGGCGATAAAAAGTATCTTGCCCGCGGATCTGCAGCAGGGTGTTCTTTCCCGCGGCCAATATTTTCTGACGCAGATCAACGTGTTGTGCACCTATTTGAGGCTGCTGATCTTCCCGGTTAACCAGAGCCTTGACTATGACTATCGAGTGGCAAAAGGACTCTTAGAAGTCAGAACTATGGCCTCCGCTCTTTTTTTGACGGGACTTGTGAGCGTCGCTTTCCTCTGGATAAAAAAACACAGGCTTTTGAGCTTCGGGATCTTCTGGTTCTTTCTGACGCTGAGCGTAGAGTCAAGTATCATTCCGATCAGAGATGTGATCGTCGAGCATCGCATGTATCTGCCCATGGCGGGCTGCGCTCTTTTTATTTGCGCCGGACTTTATGAGTTTCTCAAAGATCAGAAACAGTGGGTTGTTGCGGTGACTTTGGTCGTGATCACTCTAGCCTCATTGACCTATGCCCGCAATGAGGTTTGGAAGACCCGGATCAGTATGTGGCAGGACGTCACGCGGAAGGCGCCTCAAAAAGCCCGTGGCTTCAGCAATCTTGGGGATAGCTACGGCCGTGCGGGGCAACAGGCGAAAGCTGCGGAGTGTTTCAGGAAAGCCATTGAGCTCGATCCCGATTACGCAGAAGCTTATTATAACTTGGGTCACGCTCTGGGGATGATGGGGGATCATGAAGGTGAAAAGGAATACTACCGGAAAGCAATCGAGAAAAATCCGGAGTACTGGTCGCCTTATATCAATCTTGGGGCTCAACTCGGGGCCGAGGGAGATCTGAAGGGGGCGCTTGACGCCTTTCAGGCCGTCGTTAAGGGGAATCCGGAGAATGTTATTGCCTATGACAATCTGGGGGTGACTTACGATAGACTGAGGAACTTTGAAAAAGCGGTCCAGAATTTTAATAAATCGGTCCAGATCAATCCTTACTACGCTCCCGGTTACTGGCATCTGGGGCAGTTGCTTCGGGGCCGAGGCGATCTTGACGGGGCTGTGACGGAAATGATGAAGGCCCTGGAGGCCGAGCCGGACTACGCTGAGGTGTGGTTCGACCTCGGCAAAACTTATCTGATGATGCATAAGCTCCAGGAGGCCGGTCTTGTTGCGGAGAGGCTTCGTTCTCTTTCCTTCGGGAAGTTATCGGACCAACTCACGGAAATGATCGAAAAAGGGATTCCTGTTGAAAAAGAAGATTCGGCCCCGGAAACCACGCTGAAGACGATTTCAAAAGAGTGTTTGGAGCAGGGGAAGAACTGTGGGGCCAAAGAACTTTCCGAGGAAGAAAAAAAGAAGATGAAGATCCTCAATATGGTACGGCTCTCTCAGATGGTTTCTCAACAGCAGCGGGCGGTTGAGACGGTCAAAGTTTTTCAAACCGTTTCTTCCGTGACTCAGCGGCCCATATCTTCCGTCAGAGTCCAGCCCGCTGTTCCTACCACCGTTAAGGCCCGGGAATAGTGCTTTTTAGGACATTATCCGTTTGGGATTACAGGCCTCGAAATAGAAAGTGACAAAAAAAGCGATGATATTATTGCTCATGAGGTTTTGTTTTGGATGAATATCCATTGAAATCCGGGCTAAGCGGCTCAAAGGCTCGACGGGGACCCTGCTATGGCAAAAAATTGGACTGAAGCTCAACGGAACGAAAAAGAGTTCTGGAAGAGAATTTATATCGATAAGGCCAAGGACATAAAATCCTACACAGCTATTTCCCCTCAAGCGGCGATTGACTTCGTCCATAAAACCATGAAACGGCATGAAATGTCTGTCGACGATCTTTCGGGGAAAGTTGTCGCCGATATCGGGTGCGGCCCTTATGGCCTTATCCTTGGATTAGATCATCAATTCGACAATCATCTTCAAGAAAAACCCATGCTCCTAGGCGTAGATCCTCTGATGGACTTTTATGTCTCGGAGATAGGTTTGCTGAAAGAGAAAGACAATGTCCGTCTTTATAACGCAAAAGCTGAATCGCTGCCCATCAATGAGTCGTCGTGCGACTATGTGTTTTCTGTTAATGTGCTCGATCACGTCGAAAATCCGGAACGGTGTGCGGCCGAACTATACCGGATAACGAAAGAGGGTGGCTTATGCGGAATATCCTTGCATGTGGTGACGCCGCTATTTTCTCCTTTTGCCGCTGCTCTTAAATACATCTATTCGAATCATCCCCATCACTTCACATTAAATAAGTTCAGAGAAACGCTTGCGAGAGTTTTTGACAGGGTGGATGTCTCAAAGATAGTAACAGTGATTGAAGATCAACCCGAGTTTGCTTTTCGGAAGATCCTGAGCTCCTCGAATAAGCTCTTGGCCATAGCAAGATGGGGCTATACCCTTATTATGAGAACGGTTTATTTAAATTGCTGGAAGAAACCTTCATCGTCATAGCCTGAAGATTGCGCAAAACGTCAAAGCGAAGACTCGGATTTTCCGATTTTCACTCTTTTACTTTGCATACTGTGTGATGAGTCAAACGAGCTTCTGGGTAGCTCTCCCCATGGAGCACTCCCCCATAGGACATTTTTATATTTGAGGGCAGAGTTTTTTTAGTGATTGACTGAGCCATTTAAAGCCGCTAAACTTCGTCGTCTTTTTCCTCTCTACCAGTCAGCTAAGGCATACTTAAATTTCATGGAAAAGCTTTCCGTAGATCAGCTTAAGGCGAAGGCGAAGCTCGTTCGCCGCCACATCGTTGAAATGACCGGAGCCGCGGCTTCGGGGCATCCCGGCGGTTCTCTTTCTGCCACGGATATGCTGGTCGCGCTCTATTTTAACCTCATGGACCACAATCCCCAGGACCCGCAGTGGCCCGATCGTGATCGTCTGATCCTGAGCAAAGGGCATGCCTCTCCCGCGCTTTACGCCGCCATGGCGGAGGTGGGCTACTTTGATCCCAAGACCCTCAAGGATTTCCGCAGCCTCGGCAGCCCGCTTCAGGGGCATCCCGATCGCCGCAAACTTCCCGGAGTCGAGGCTTCGACCGGATCTCTCGGCCAGGGACTTTCGATAGGCATCGGCATGGCGCTCGCGCGCCGTCTGGATCAAAAAAATTATTATACTTATGTCATCACGAGCGACGGGGAAATGAACGAAGGCCAGACCTGGGAAGCCGCCGCGATGGCCGCGCATCACAAGGTCGATCACTTGATCGCATTTCTTGATTACAACAAGTATCAGCTCGATGATTCCACGAAGAATATCTGCGATATGGAGCCTGTGGTCGAGAAGTGGAAGGCCTTTCGCTGGCACACCTTTGAGATCGACGGGCACGATATCAAGCAGATCCTGAATGCGGTGGAAAAGGCCAAGAAGGTCAAAGGCGAGCCGGTCATGATCATTTCCCATACGGTCAAAGGCAAAGGCGTTTCCTTTATGGAAGGGAACAATGCTTTTCATGGAGTCGCGCCGACGGCAGATGAAGTTCAGAAGGCCTTGAAGGAGCTCGTGTAATGGAACGTAAAATGGGCAAAGCCACGCGGGATGCTTACGGCGAGACCTTAGTTGAGATCGGCAAGATCAATCCGAACGTGATCGTGCTCGACGCGGATCTCTCCAAATCCACGAAATCGGTTCTTTTTTCCGAGAAATTTCCGGAACGCTTTATTAATGTCGGGATCCAGGAAGCGAACCTGGTCGGCGTGGCGGTGGGACTTGCCTCCTGCGGCAAGATTCCTTTCATCTCGAGTTTCGCGTCCTTCCTTGTCAGCAAAGGTTTTGATCAGTTCCGGATGGGCGTTGCGTTCTCCGAGCTGAACGTGAAGGTGATCGGCTCTCACGGCGGCATCACGGTCGGGGAGGACGGCGCTTCCCAGATGTCGATCGAGGATATCGCGCTCATGACCAGTCTCCCGGGTTTTGTGGTGATGGTGCCCTCCGATGAGGTTTCCGCGCGCGCCCTGGTGCTTGAAACCGCGAAATATGTCGGCCCCGTTTACATCCGTACCGGGCGTCCGAAAGCTCCGCTGGTTCACAAGGCCGGCACAGAGTTCAAGATCGGCAAAGGCGTTCGCATCCGCGAAGGCAAGGACCTCACGATCATCGCCAACGGCCTGGAAGTTTTCGAAGCTCTTGAAGCGGCCGAAAGGCTTGCCGATGAAGGGATCAGCGCCAGCGTCATTGATATGCACACTGTGAAGCCGCTGGACACCGAGCTTGTTCTGGAAGAGGCGAAGCGGACGGGCCATATTCTCGTCGCCGAAGAGCATCAGATCTGGGGCGGTCTCGGGAGCGCGGTTGCGACCTTTCTCGCCAAGAAGCACCCTTGCAAGATGGGTTTCGTCGCCATTCAAGACACTTTTGCCGAGTCGGGCAAGGGCGATGAGCTTCTGGAAAAGTACGGTTTGACCTACCCGCATATCATCAAGGCCGCCAAAAAACTCCTGGGACGCTAGCCCTTCGGGCTCGTTCGGGGTCTTGGCGACAGCCACGCACCCTCTTATCGGAGAACACTTCCGAAATGAAATCTTTCTCGGGTACGGCGTATCGCGTACGGCGTACGGCGGAACGTTCAAAAAATACCTCTGTTAAGAACGCCGTACGCCTTACGCCGTACGCCTTACTTGCCCTTCTGCTCATTTCTTTTGTGTCCCCCCTCTTTGCTGCTACAGGCGATAAGGCGATGGTGATCACCCCCGACTTCCGCGCGACTCAGGCCGCTCTTGAGATCCTGAAGCAAGGGGGGAACGCGGTGGATGCGGCCGTGGCGGCCGGGTGGGTCATGAGCGTGGTCAGTCCGCAGTCTTCCGGGATCGGCGGTGGCGGGCTTTTTCTTTTTTATGATATTGGAACACGCCGTATTCTCTTTTTTGACGGGAGTGTCAAGACTCCGGCGAAGGCCAAGCCCGGGATGTTCCGTGACGCGAAGGGGAATCTTCTCCCTTATCAGCCCGAACGGAATACGGGGGGACTGCCGGTGGGCGTGCCCGGGTTCTTGAAGCTCACGGAAGAAGTGCACGCCAAATACGGGACGCATAAGTTTCCGTTCGAGAAGCTTTTTGATCCCGCGATCCTTTTGGCGGAAAACGGGACGGAAGTTTCGGCGGAGCTTTCCCTGGCGCTTCGCGAGAATGCGGAGCGACTGAACCTCTTGGATCCCTCCCAAGCGGTTTTTTTTAAAGACGGAGTTCCACTCCCCAAGGGAGCAACATTCCAGCAGACCGATCTCGCCAAGATGTTCCATCTTCTCCAGAAAAAAGGACCTTCAGCTTTCTATAAGGGGGCGATTGCGACCGAGATGATCCGCGCGGTTCATAAGGACAAGTTTCGTCCAGGATTCCTTGGGGGCCGGGACCTTGAAGGCTACACGGCGGCGGAGCGCGAACCGGTTCACTCGACCTATCAGGGGTATGATCTTTTTAGTGCCGGGCCACCGGCCGATGGCGGGGTAATGCTTTTCCGGGCGCTCAATATCCTGTCACATTTCGGAATGCCGGGGCTTGGAAAATCTCCGGAGGCCTATCATCTTCTCGGGGAAACGCAAAAGGTCGCCTTAGCCTATCGTGACGGTGTGGCCGATCCGGACATGTTCGAGATCCCTCTTACGGAATTGCTTTCCGAGGCGTGGGCTCAGGATCGGGCAGGGACCATTCAATTTGATAAGATCCTTCCTTTTGTTAAAGCGTCGCAGGATTCCGGACCTGTCAAAAAGCGATCCGGAATATCGATCCTGGTGGTGGACCCCCGCGGAAACATCGCGATCCTTACCGCGACTCTTGGGGACGCGTTTGGTTCAGCGCTGCGGGTCCCGGGTTACGGATTTTTTATGAACAATCTCCTGACAGATTTTGACGGGGGGCCCTCTTCGGGCAAGGACGCTGCTTCCGAGGGAAACATAACCGGAGGGCAAAGGCCGCGCGGTCCCGAAGCGCCCGTCTTCCTATTCAAAGAGGGCAAGCCTGCGATGCTGGCCAGCGCCTATGGCAACGAGGAGCCGGCCGTCGTGCTTTTGAACGTGATCGTTCCCCGGATCGACCTTGGGGCTTCTTGTGTCGAGGCCTTAGGGGCCCCACGGCTCCTGGCGGGAGACAAGGGGCTGCGCATGGAAAAGGGCCTTTATGATCAGGAAATGATACGTATGAAGCTGGAACTTTTAGGGTATAAGATCGAAAAAGAGGATACGATCGGAGTTGCGCAAATAGTTTGTTTTGTCCCGGGTTCTGGTAAGATAGAGGGTGAAAGTGATCCTCGCGCGGCAGGGCAAGCTGAAGGCTTCTAGATTTTGAATTTGCCACCGCCTATGGCGGGGTCCCGTCCAAAGGCGGGAAGATCTCAAATCTCAGAGGTAAAAATGATTCTGCATAAGGGCAAGTACCTCGATCTGATCCGCGAAGATAATTGGGAGTATGTCCAAAGGACCAATTGCAACGGGATCGTGGTTATCGTCCCGATGACGGCGGATGAAAAGGTGATTTTCGTCGAACAATTCCGCCGGCCCGTCAAAGCCCAGGTGATCGAATGGCCGGCCGGACTTGTGAATGACAAGACTCCGCATGATGCGGAGACGATGGAAGCTGCCGCGCGCCGGGAACTTATGGAAGAAACCGGCTATAAGGCGGACCATTTATCGCTCCTGACGGAAGGCCCGGTCTCGAGCGGCCTGAGCTCGGAGATCATCACCTTCTATCAGGCGCTCGATGTGGTCAAGTCCGGCCCGGGGGGAGGGGATGAGACCGAAGCGATCAAGGTCCATGCGGTGCCGCTCAAGGAAGCGGACCTCTGGCTCTACGAGATGGAAAAGAAGGGTCTGATGGTGGATCCGAAAGTTTATGTGGGGTTGTATTTCTTAAAAAGCTAGTACGGCGTACGGAGTATGGCGCAATAAGTTTTTCGCCGTACGCCTTACACCGTGCTCCGTACATTGGAGTTCTCTATGGCCGACATTACGATCTATCAAAAACCAACCTGCACCACCTGCAAAGAGGTTTATCAGGCGCTGAAAGAAGCCGGCGTTGACTTTGATGCCGTGGATTATTTTACCGATCCCATCCCCAAAGCGAAACTGAAGGAGCTTATTCAGAAGATCGGTCTTCCGGTCGAGGAACTGATCCGGAAAAAAGACCAGCTTTTCGGGGACCTGCGGCTCGGCGAAAAGAAACTGACCGAAGGCCAGTGGTTGGATCTTTTGGCCATCTATCCCGACCTTCTCCAACGACCGATCGTGGAAAAAGGCGAAAAGGCCATCGTTGCTCGCCCCGCCCGGAAGATCCGGGAATTTTTAATTGTCGCGGAAACCGTCGCGCCGGAAACTCCCAAGGCAGTGAATCCTTCCGCCTGAAATCATGGAGGGGAAACTGGATCGCGGACTTTTGTTTCATTCTCAGAATTATTAGGCGCTAAAGGATTCTGAAATAGGTCCGAAGGAAAGAGAAGCCTTGATTGTCTAAGGTCCAGAGGTGGCTTGGGGCCGGTGCAGGAAAGGGTTGAAGCATCCAAGGAAATGTGGGGGCGTGTCAATGTCTTCGTGGGATTCCACGGCCCTCAGTGATTTTTTAACTACGATATTTGCCGTGATCGAAGAACTGATGCGTTGCGCGGCGGAGTGATAGAGGAGGGGCTATGGTCATAGAAGTCAAAAAAGAGTTTTATTCGAATGGAAAATTAAAATGGGAAAGACCCTACAACGGCGATAATCTCGAGGGGATATGTCTGCTACATTATGAAAGCGGGCAATTATGGAAGGAAGAACCTTACAAGCACGGAAAGCTTGAGGGGCTCTCAAAGTGGTATTACGAAAGCGGGAAGATTGGTGAGGAGAGGGTTTACAAGAAAGGGCTTGCTGAGGGGCCATCCAAGTGGTTTTTTGAAAATGGACAAATAAGGAAAGAGGGGATTTACAGCAAGGGCCTTCCCGAGGGAGTGATCAAGTGGTATTTCGAGGACGGGAAATTATGGAAAGAAGAACCTTTTAAAAACGGAAGGCTCGAGGGGATCTTTAAGCATTATTATCCAAGCGGGAAAATATGGAAAGAAGAGTCCTATAAGAACGGTGAGCTTGACGGGACAACTCGGGGCTATAAGGAGGATGGGTCATTAGCGGTCGAGATGGTTTTCAAAAAAGGCGCCCCCGTGGAAAAATGATCGAGGGTTCTTCATTTTAAAGAGGTGAGAAACTAAGCCGTAAAGATCCCGCCCCCTACGACGCCCCTTTGGCGCCATGATTCTCCTTAATAAAAAATCAAAAGAAATCACGACTGTCCTGATTTCCGATTTTGAAAATAATAATGAAAGTCAGGGCGTCATGATTCTCATTAATAATAAATCAATAGAAATCATGACAGTCCAAGTCCCCTTTAATTGAATCAAAGTAAAGACATGGGCGTCACGATTCTCTCGTATAAAAAACGGGGGCATCCCAGCGAGAGAGTCGAGGTTGCTCGGCCGTGTTTTTTTAGCTACAATGCTCTCTCACAATACCCCTAAAGGAGGACTGCTATGGATGACCCCAAGAACCAGCCTTTTTCATATTCGCAGGATGCCATTTTCTCGAATTTCATGCAACGCGTTTATCAGTGGATGGCCATGGGTCTTGCGCTGACGGGCCTCGCCGCTCTCGTAACGGCCGGGAATATGCCACTCCTCCGCTTTCTGGCCCAAGGCGGCATGTTGGTTTTCTTTCTTGCTGAGTTCGGACTGGTCATCTGGCTTACTCGGAGTCTCCAAAAGATCTCGGCTCAGGCGGCGACGATCGGCTTTCTGGTTTTTTCCGTCATAAACGGCGTGACGCTCTCGAGCATTTTTCGCGTTTACACCGCGGCTTCGATCTCCTCCACCTTTTTTATCACGGCAATGACATTCGCGGGCGTGAGCATGTACGGCTGGATGACGAAGCAGGATCTGACCTCTATCGGGAGTTTCTGCGGCATGGCCCTCTGGGGCGTGATCGTGGCGAGCGTTGTGAACATCTTCTTTCACTCGCCTGTTTTTCAGTGGGGCGTTTCTTATTGCGGCGTCGCGGTTTTTATCGGTCTGACGGCCTATGACACGCAGAGGCTCAAGGGCATTCATGAAAGCGTGCCGGACGCGTCGGAGCAGCTTGCGATCGTCGGCGCGCTGATGCTCTATCTCGATTTTATTAACATGTTCTTGTTTTTACTGCAGATCTTCAACCGCAGACGGTAATCACGAAAATTTCCTGAGCAGATGCTTATGCCTTATCAGCTGTCACGCGGTACTCCGTACGGCGTACGGCGTACGGAGAAAAAATGATTGATGTTCAAAATCTATCCATGCAGTACGGCTCTTTCGTGGCCCTGAAGGATGTTTCCTTTAAGGCGAATCCGGGCGAAGTGCTGGGGCTGCTCGGCCCGAACGGGGCGGGGAAGACCACCGCGATGAGGATTCTCACGACCTATCTCTATCCTTCCGCCGGTACCGTGAAAGTCGACGGGATCGATATCCTTGAGAGTCCCATCGAAGCACGCCGCCGCATCGGTTATTTGCCTGAAACCGTGCCGCTTTATCCGGACATGCGTGTCGATGAATACCTGGCTTTTGTCGGCCGTGCGCGTTCGCTGGAAGGAGTCAAACTCGCCGAAAGGCTCGAGTGGGTCAAGCAGGCCTGCCATCTCAAGTCCGTGTGGAAACATCTCCTCTGCGAGCTTTCTAAAGGCTACGGACAGAGGGTCGGCCTCGCGCAGGCGCTGATCCATGACCCGAAAGTTCTGATTCTGGATGAACCGACCTCGGGGCTTGACCCGATCCAGATCATGGAGATCCGGGCCCTTGTGAAAAGCCTCGCGAAAGAAAAGACCATTCTTTTTTCCACGCATATCCTCCAGGAAGTCGAAGCTTTGGCCGACCGCATCGTGATCATTAATGAAGGAGAGCTGGTGGCGCAAGGGACCAAGGCGGAACTGGCGGCACGGGTGCAAAACGCCGGAAAAGCCGCACAGGATCTGAGCCTTGAAGAGATCTTTATTGGACTTCTCAGGCCCTCGCTCGGGGTGGCCGCATGAAAAGGCTTCCTGATCTTTGTATTATTATGAGGCGGGAATTAGCGGCCTATTTTAATTCCGCGATTGCCTATATTTTTATGATCATCTTCGCCCTCCTGAACGGCGGGCTTTTCATGACGCAGTTCTTCCTGATCGGCCGCGCGGATATGCGCTCGCTTTTCTACACGTTGCCGTTCATCCTCTGCGTTTTTTTGCCGGCCGTGTCGATGCGTCTCTGGGCTGAGGAAAAACGGGGGAATACCCAGGAACTTCTGCTGACTTTTCCCATGCGGCCGCAAGATCTGGTGCTTGGGAAATTTTTCGCGAGCCTTTTCTTCTATCTCATAACTCTGGCCTGCACACTTCCGATCCCGGTGATGCTCGCGGTGCTGGGGCATCCCGATCTTGGCCCGATCCTGGGCGGCTATATCGGCGCGGCATTCCTCGGCGGATTCTTCCTTGCGATCGGGACCCTTGTTTCGGGCTTTTGCCGCGATCAGATCGTCGCGTTCATTCTTTCCATGATGCTCTGCTTCGGGTTTTATCTCGCGGGGACGGAGTTTGTGGCCTCGTCCCTCGACGGCTGGGTGGGGGGGCTCGGGAGCTTTATCCGGCATTTTCTCGGTGCCGCGGATCATTATGTTGCGTTCGCGAAGGGCGTCATCGACAACCGCGATGTCCTCTATTTTGCGGTGGGGAGTATCGCCGCGCTGGTCCTTAACGGATTCTGGATCGAAGGGCGGATGCGTCCGAAAGCGGCGTCGATCTTCACGACCGCGGCGTTTATTTCGGCCGGCATCTTTCTTTTGAGCAACTGGTTCGTAGCGGATCTTCCCCTCGGGCGTTTTGATTTGACCGAGGGGCGTACCTATACGATCTCGTCCGCGACCCGGAAGATCCTCAAAAGCTTGAAGTCGCCCGCGATGGTGAAGTTATTTATTTCTTCGGCGGATAAAATGCCGACTTCCATGAAAACGCTGGAGCAGGATGTGCGCGACAAGCTTGAGGAACTCCGCGTGGTCTCCGAGGGGCATTTCCAGTACAAGATCTTCCACATGGATGCCGCGACCGCCGTCGAAGGTAGCAAAAAAGCGGATTCGATGGAGGAACAGCTTACGAAGAAGGGGCTTCAGCCTTTTCAAGTGGAATCAGTGCAGTCCGATGAGATGGGCGTGCGTCTCGTCTATTCTGGGCTGGTGCTTTCTTACAAGGAAAAACCCGAGGAGATCCTGCCGCAGATCCATCCCGGCAATCTCGAGGATCTGGAATACGCCGTGATCTCGAAGCTTTATCGCATGACCCTTTCGGAGATCCCCAAGATCGCGCTTATGGCGCCCTATGAGGAAAAGTCGGTTGATCCCAATCTGATGATGCTGCTCCAGCAGCTCGGCGGACAGGTTCCCGAGAGCTACCGGGAAGATCCCTATGAGGTCATGCAATTGGGACTGGAATCGGAAGGTTTCCCCGTTTCCCGCATCACCTTGAGCGAGAAGTCCGGCATTCCGGCAGGGACCCGGACACTTGCGATCGCTCAACCCGCGAAACTGAGCGATCGACAAAAATATGAGATCAATCGTTTCCTGCGTGGCGGCGGCTCGGTTTTTATGGCGGCACAGAATTACGAATTTAATTATAAGCCGGAGGGGATGGGGTCGATCGCCCTTGTCCCAAGCGAAAAGGATCCGGGCGTGAATGACCTTCTTTCCGCCTGGGGATTCCAAGTGGACACCCAGGTGCTGGCCGATGAGCAGAGCGAGGCGATACAGCTTTCCGGCGCCGGGCAGGCGGCGATACTCGGGATCTCCATTCCCGTGAAACTGCCGGTGCAGATCCTTTTGACGGATGCGGAAATGAACACCAAGCTCTCCATCACCTCCCGCCTTTCGGCTTTTTTCTATCTTTGGGGGAGTGCTCTGAAGATCGATCAGGCCAAGGTCAAAACGCAGGGGCTTAAAGTCGAAACCCTGCTTCATTCCTCACAGCGTTCCTGGACCGTGCCGTTCAAGACCGGGACGATGGCGCCTCAAGACCTCACTCGCGGTCCGAAGAGTTCCCCGGGGCCCTTTCCGTTGGCGGTGCTGGCGGAAGGTCAGTTTGCCGATGCGTTCGCGGGGAGGGAAGTGCCAAAATGGTCGGCAGAACCTGCCGTCGAGGGTGCTCCCGCCAAACCTCCCGTGAAAGCGCCGGCACCGGTTCAACCGAAACCCGGAAAACTTCTCCTGATCGGCGCATCGACGCCTTTCCAAAAACAACTGATGCAAAACGGCGGGCATTTGAACTTTTTCCTGAACGCCATGGACGTGCTGACGCTAGGGGATGCTCTGATCGGCATCCGTTCCAAAGGCCAGGTGAGCCGCGTTCTCCCGAAAGTCTCGGCATCCTCGAAAATGCTCTGGCGTCTTTTCGTCATGTTCCTGGTGCCGGTGCTCATCGCTCTCGCCGGTTTCAGCCGCGCCTTCATGCGTCGCCGGGCGAAGCAAGTCTATCTAAAAAGTTTGACTTCTATTTAAGCCAGAACGATCTCTATGAAACCCAAACAGATCCTCATCTTAGGTATGATCTTCGGAGTTCTCGCTATGGGGATACTTCTCAAAACCTGGGTCCGTTTCGCGGGGGAGAGAGAGAATTCCTCACAGCGAACGGGGGCTGCTCTTGCGAATTTTGACTCAGCCAAAGTCGAGAGGATCTTGGTCTCTCGCGGAGCTGAGACGGAGCCTGTCGAACTCGCAAGAGAGAACGGCGTCTGGAAAGTCAAAAGCCTCTGGAATGCTCCGGCGAACTCCGAGAAAGTGGATAAACTTATCGGGCAACTTATTTTGGCACGAGGGGAACTGCGCGGGACGGGGAAAGAACTTTTTAAGGATTTCGGAATAGACGACACGGATTCCTTTTCGATCAAGTGTCTGGGGACGGGGGATGTGCCGCTTCTGGATCTTCGGGTCGGGGCCAAGAAGGACGGCGCCGGAGGTTCTTTTATCCGTAAATCCGGAAGCGCGGATGTTTATCGTGTTGAGGGGGATCTGCCGGAGAGCCTGGGGATTTTCATGGATCTCGAAACAGCCAAGCCCTCAGGCGATTTTTGGGTCGATCTCCGGCTCTTCAACCTGGATCCCGAGAAGGTGACGAAGATCCAAATCTACCTTGCCAAGGGGACCGAGCAAAACATGGTGGCAGGACTCGTGCGCGAAGTCGATCCCAAGGATCCCGCCCAGAGCACCTGGAAATTTCTCCGCCAAGAGATGCGGCTTCCCTTGGATTCCGACAAAGTTGTGAAATTCATTGCGACGATGAACAGTGTACGGGCCGAAAAGGTCGTGGCTCCCGATGGGACGAAGTATGGATTGGAGAAACCCGTCTGGCAGCTGATCGTCACCGAGAACAATGCCAAGCAGATCCTTAAGTCCGGGACGAAGTCTGCGGAAGGGGATTGCTATTACGTGAAGAGTTCCGCAGACGGATCCGTTTTTTCTCTTAAGAGTTCTTTTTTTGATGATTTGAATGTGGATGACACGCACTTTGTGAAAGAAGTGGCTCTCCCGGGATTTGCCAAAGTTCCACCCAAAGAATCCGGGACAGGCCTTCCGGACGGTCCGGCACAAACTTCATGAAACAATATCTGGATCTTTTAAGGCATATCCGGGATCACGGGACTGAAAAGCAGGATCGCACGGGCACCGGAACGATCAGCACGTTCGGCTATCAAATGCGTTTTGATCTTGCTCGTGGTTTTCCCCTTTTGACCACCAAGAAAGTTTATACCAAAGCCGTGATCTATGAGTTGCTCTGGCTTCTCAGGGGCGATACGAACATCAAGTTCCTGAAGGATAACGGCGTTACGATCTGGGATGAGTGGGCGGATGCGAATGGGGATCTGGGGCCGGTTTACGGGGCTCAGTGGCGTGCCTGGAAGCGCACGGACGGCACGGTCATGGATCAGATCTCTCAGGCGGTGGAAATGATCCGGACGAATCCGGATAGCAGGCGCATTATTGTGAGCGCCTGGAATGCCGGCGAGATCGAGAAAATGGCGCTGCCGCCCTGTCACGCGTTCTTCCAGTTCTATGTCCTGGGCGGCAGGCTTTCCTGCCAGCTTTATCAGCGGAGCGCTGATGTTTTTCTCGGAGTGCCGTTCAACATCGCGTCTTACGCTCTTCTTACTCTGATGATGGCGCAGGTGACGGGGCTTCAACCCGGGGAATTCATCCACACCTTTGGGGATGTGCATATTTACCGGAACCATCTCGAACAGGTGGATCTTCAGTTGTCGCGGGAGCCTCGCGCGCTTCCCATCATGAAGCTGAGCCCGGCTGTAAAAAATATTTTCGATTTCAAATTCGAAGACTTTACGCTCGAAAATTATGACCCGCATCCGGCGATCAAAGCGCCGGTGGCCGTTTAGCGTACGGTGTAAGGCGTACAGAGTACGGAGGGAAAGCGCCGTACGCGAGACGCCGTACTCGTTTAACTTGTTCGGGCCACAAAACAGAAAAGGAGAATCTATACCGCTTATGTTATTTCATATCGTTGCAGTGGCGAATAACCGCGTGATCGGGAAGGGGAATCAGCTCCCGTGGCATTTCTCCAAGGATCTTCAGCATTTCAAGGCGACGACTTTGGGACAGACTGTGATCATGGGGCTCAAGACGTTTGAAAGCCTTGGTTGCAAAGCCTTGCCGGGTCGTACCAATATCATTTTGGACCAGAGCGGGCAGAAACCCTATCCCGGACAGACCTTTTTTGCGTCCTTGGACGAGGCTTTGAAAAGCGTCAAGACCGAACACGCCTTCATTATCGGGGGGGCGATGCTTTACAGGACCACCATCGATCGTGTGGATGCGATCTATCTGACCCGTATCCATGCGGATTTCGAGGGTGACGTTCTCTACCCGGAGATTCCGGCCGCTTTCACCGAGAAGAAAAGACTCAAAATCCAGGACGATCCGTTGCTTGAGGTGATCTATTATGAGAAGAGTAAGGGATGCTGCTGTTGTGGGTAGCCCAGACTTGTATTTCAAGCAGATCTCCGTCGGCTATATGGGGAATTTTGTCTACCTGATCGGGGACAAGAAGGTCAAGGAATGCGCGGTGGTGGATCCGGCCTGGGACGTGGATGCGATCCTGAAGGAGGCCGAGAAAGACGGGATGAAGGTCGTCGCGGGGATCCTGACGCACACGCATTTTGATCACGCGAATGGCGTCGAGGCCCTCGTCGAAAAGACCGGCGCAAAGATCTATGTTCACGCGAATGAAGCGAAATTCCTGAAGGACGTTGCCTCGAAACAGCTCATAGAAACGAAGGAAGGTTTTACGCTCAAGATTGGGGCCGTGGAGATGATCTTTCTTCACACGCCCGGCCACACGGAAGGCGCTCAGTGCATCCAGGTTGGAGAGAAGCTCGTGACGGGCGATACGCTCTTTGTGGGCGCCTGCGGCCGATGCGATCTTCCGGGCGGGGATGAGAAGAAGTTGATGCAAAGCCTCAAGCGTCTTGCCGGTCTCGATGGATCTCTGCAGGTTTTTCCGGGGCACGCCTATGGAGATGCGGATTCCTCGACTATCGGAAATGAGAGACGCACGAACCCTTACATGAAATTCTAATAACCGGGGAACGGCTAAAGGGGAACGTTGAACGTAAAAGCCCTTTTCGTTACCCGTTCACCGTTTCCCGTTCCCCCAACCACCATGGATGAAAAATGAATGAATTTAATCTGAATAAAGATGAAGAGGCGGCAAAATTCCTTCGGGAGGCCTATGAAATGCAAATGGCCGGCAAAGTGGATGAGGCAATCGTGCTTTACAGGAAATCCATTGTTTCACAAGCTACGCCTGAGGCGCACACGTGCCTGGGCTGGGCCCTCAGCGTCAAAGGTCAGTATGGAGACGCGATCCGCGAGTGTGAAAAGGCCATTCGGCTTGATCCCGAATACGGAAATCCCTATAACGATATCGGGGCCTATATGATCGAGACAGGACGTTGGGACGAGGCTCTTACGTGGCTGGAGAAGGCCACGGTGGCAGAGCGCTATGACGGGCGTTTTTACGCCTGGTATAATCTGGGACGCGTTTGGGAGCATCAGGGCGATTGGGCTCAGGCGCTTGAAGCTTACAGGCATGCCCTTGAACAGAACCCCGAATATTCTCTTGCAGGAAAAGCCATCTCACGCATGCAATCGATGCTGAACTAGTACGGCGTAAGGCGTACGGAGTACGGCAAAAATCAAATGGTTCATGAAGAATATTTGGAACAATAAAAAGGCCCGATCTTAAAATCAAGACCGGGCCTTTTGACTCTGCGCTGTACGCCGTACACCTTTCGCCGTACGAGAATTTACCCCTGTAAATTCTTTGAAACAAACTCCCAATTGACGAGATTCCAGAATGTTTCCACGTATTTCGCGCGGGCGTTCCGGTAATCGACGTAATAAGCATGTTCCCAGACGTCGCAGGTAAGAAGCGGTGTCTGACCATTCGTGAGAGGGCATCCGGCGTTTGACATCGCTTCGATACCGAGCGTTCCATCCTCGTCCTTTACAAGCCAGGCCCAACCCGACCCGAAAAGTCCGACCGACATGCTGGTGAAAAGGGTCTTGAACTCCTCAAAGCTTCCGAAGGACACATTGATCGCATCCGCCAGAGCTCCCGTGGGTTCGCCGCCGCCCTGGGGTTTCAGGCAGTTCCAGTAGAAGGTGTGATTCCAGACCTGTGCCGCATTATTAAAGATCGGGCCCTTGGCGGTCTTGATCAGTTCTTCGAGGGATTTTCCGGCTTCCGGTTTCCCGTCCGTCAGTTTGTTGAGGTTCGTGACATAGGCGTTGTGATGCTTGCCGTAATGATATTCGAGCGTTTCCTTGCTGATCTGCGGGGCAAGGGCGTCCATGGCGTAAGGCAGTTCGGGGAGCGTGAAGGACATTTTGATACCTCTTTCAGTTTGACCGATCCGTTTCAGAATCAGTGATTGATGATAACGTAAATAGAACGCATTGTATATGGCAGGTCGTATGTAGTATGTCGAAAAAAATGTGGATTGCTACCTACAACATACCCTGAACGACATGCTGCCTTTAGATTTTTCCGACGAGATCCAACCCCGGTTTCAGGGTTTTCTTGCCTGGCTGCCAGTTCGCGGGGCAGACCTCTCCGCCGTTTTCGTGAACAAATTTGGAAGCTTTAAGCTTGCGAAGCAATTCCTGCATGCTGCGGCCGACCGGCAAATTGTGGATTTCATAGGCCTGAAGCACGCCGTCCGGGTCGATCACAAAGCTGCCGCGCAGCGCGAGACCTTCCGCTTCGATGTAGGTCCCGAACATTTTGCAGAGATTCCCTGTCGGGTCGGCGACCATGGGGTATTTTACCTTCTGGATCGCGGGTGAGACGTCATGCCATGCTTTATGGACGAATACCGTGTCTGTGCTGACGCTCAGAAGCTCCGCACTTTCCTTCTTGAAGTCTTCGTAGAGAGCGGCGGCTTCCTCAAGTTCCGTGGGGCAGACAAACGTGAAATCGGCAGGGTAGAAGACAATGGCGACCCACTTGCCTTTGTAGTCGGACAATTTGATCCGTTTGATCTCATTGTTTTGATAAGCCTGGGCTTCGAAATTAGGGACTGCTTCGCCGATCTTGACCATACGAGCCTCCAAAAGAGTTGATTAAAGCGCCTCGAAGAGCGGGAATTATATCACGAAACCTCGTCTCGTAAACTTTAAACCCGCATTGAAAACAGATTGAAGTTAATAAGAGAACAGAATCGATGTTAATCTGATAGATAGTAATGCTATGTATTGCTATGAATGCTATAAAGAAGTCTATTATTTTATAAATAACATTTATAAAAATTTGAAAAAAGCCATTCCAGGTGCTACATTTCTAACAGATCAACTCACTATACGAAAGGCATCTACACCATTCAGACTATGCGTCAAACTAAGGGAGAGTTCTCTCACTTTTTGCGTGCGTTTGCTGTTTGCACGCTGATCTGCTTTACGACGACGACTGTCCAGGCTACTCCTACTCTGAGTACGGCGTACGGCGTACGGAGTCCGGAGATTTCTCTAACTTCCTTAGAGGAGAAGATCTCAATCCCTTCTGAACTTGGAATCATCCGAGAAGTCTATCATGAGGTATCACCTCAAAGCAGTGACGCGGTACACCGTACGCCTTCCGCCGTACCCGTGATTGTCCACGTGGAAGAAGCTCACGGGCAGCCCGAGGGGCAGGAAAACATTGAACGTATTCTCGCCCACCTGCGAAAGGCCTACGGTCTCAATACGGTTTATCTCGAGGGTGCCTGGAAACCCCTTGATCCTGCAAACCTCCATTTTTTTGATGACGCGAAACTGAATCGCCAACTTCTTGAAGAAATGAATCGCCGGGGACTGATCGGCGGTGTGGAGCTGGATCTTGCTGATTCGTACGGAGTAAGGAGTACGGAGTACGGCGCAAAAGAAAGCCTCGCTCGCCGTTCGCCTTCCGCCGGACGCGTTTACGGCGTCGAAGACCTCAAGCTCTACAAAGAAAACCTCGAGCAGTTTCGCGCTGTTTATGCGGCAAAGCCGCAAACCGATGCCGCCCTCAAAGAGATCCGCCAGAAGATCACCGATGAAGCCTCCGTGGCCTTCAATCTCGGACTCAAAAAATTCTTCCGCGATTGGGCTTTTCACAGTGAGGTTGCGGCCGAGCCTTTCGCAGGGCTGGAACAACTTCCGAAAGTCGCGGAGGAGCATCTCGCGCTGGACCTTACGAATGCCCGGGAACAATACGATTGGCCGCAATTAGTTCGATTTTTTAAATTAAAAGCACTTGAAAAAACGGCGTACGAAGTACGGGGTACGGAGTATGGGGAGGAAAAACAAAAGCTTATATCCTGGATTTTAGCCCATCGGTTAGATCCGGAGAGCTATCATCTGTCAGATATTCTACAAGACGAAGCGTCGGGCGCCGCACGCCGTACGCCTTCCGCCTTACCTCGCGGTAGAGACATTCGCTCTCTCATGGAGGATTTCTATTCCAAGGCCGCGCCGCTCGGTTTCCGTTTTGAAGATTATCCGAATCTGACCCGTCGTATCGGGATCGCGATCCTTTCAAACGAGTTGCAAGCGCCGGACCTTTTCAAGGAGGTCGAAAAATTAAACGATCAGATTCTCGCGAAGCTCGCGACTTCCGATGTGGAGAAAGCCCTGATCGAAAGGTATAAAGAGTACCGGTCGCTGAAGAAACTTTTCAGCCTGGAACTTTCGCGGGAAGAGTATCAGGAATTGCTAGAGCAACGCACAACGCACAACGCACAACGTGAAAAGCTCGCGAGTCCAACGTTGACCGTTGCGCGTTGCGCGTTGAGCTTCTATGAGACTGCTGAAAAGCGGGAACAGGCACTCTTCAGGAACATGTTCGCGCAAATGAAATCGCTGAAGCAGGCGAATGCGGTTCTCGTGACTGGCGGATTCCATTCGGAAGGTCTCGCGGAACTCTTTAAGAAAAACGGAATTTCTTATGTCCGCGTCGCGCCGCGTATCACGAATCTGGAATCGAATGCGAATTACCTCAGCGTGATGACGGGTATCACCCCACCTCCGGGCGCAGCGCGCAGAGCGCAGCGCGCAACGCCAAAACCGGGGTCCGATTCGTCGCGCGATCAAGATTCAAGCGTTCGTGCTCCTTCCTTCGCTTTGCTCCCGGATCTACGCAAAGACCTTGGGCCCGTCATCGCCGGCCATCTTCTTGGAATTTTCCAGGAAGCCCTTCGAACGGTCGGCGGCCGGAACAAGGTGCCTGTCGGTGAGTTGATCGCTCCCAGGTTGGCGGCCCTCGGTCTTGCGTGGAACGGTACTCAACTTAGCTTTGCCCGCGCGGAGAATCGGACGGCGAATCCTGCTGTCCAAGAAGAGGCTGAAGAAAACGCTAAGTCTCGCCCCTCGGAAAAAAAGCGGGGGATCAAGATCGACGGCAAAGTTCCACGGGCTTTTCTGTATGAAGGCCAGGATCTAGAGCCCGGGGACGGGATTATTTTAGATCCCGAAAGGCCAGAATGGCTGGAGGTCGTTACGGTTACGGATGAGGAGATCATAGTTCGTCCCCGCCGGAGCGTTTTTTATATGGAGGCCAACAAAAAAAGTTACCGGCGGGAGTATCAAAGAAAAAGTCACAGCCTGCATCCCCTTGATTACAAGGCTCTTTACTGTCCGGGCCTCTTCAAGAAACTTCATCCCTCGGCGGGCCGTATAGCGATCCGGCTGGATGGAGACAAGATCCTTCTAACCCATCCTCTGAACGACGCGCCCGTTACGATCGACAGCGCTTATGCCCTCGCGAAGTTCTTTCAGAGCATAGGCATTTTGCTTTTCGGAGAGGGGAGTCATTCCGGGGAAATGCTCCAAAACTACAAGAAAAATACTAAGATTGTAAGTGTTTGGCACGCTATTTCCGGCCCGGGAGACATGGTGACGGACTTTCTGTCGCCCACCATGATCGCCCGCGCTCTCCGGGAGCACAACTTTGACGTTATTTTTGAGACTGCTGAGAGCGAGGCGTGGTGGGAGGATTTCCAGGAAAAATACGGAAAAGAAATCCACGAAGGACATAGCACGCTCGGGGACTCGCTTGCCCTGTTTCGCGTTACTCATCCGGTCCGCGCCGAGGCGCGAAAAGAATCCGGGGCGGAACCCGGAGCCCGGTCTGCCGGAAAACTGCTCAATAAATTCGCGGGACAATCACTTGTTTCTTTGGGGACGACCACATCGCGTTCTGAGGGCCGGATCGACTTGGACGGGGAACTCACGGAAGAAGAATTCCGGGCTTATTTTATCAGCAAATCCGAGAAGTATTTCCAAGAGCCGTTCGCGAGATCTGTTTTTGACAGGATCCGGGTCGGGCATGGCAATTCAGTCAACGAATGGCCCACCCCGGTGATGGGGGCTATTTTGACTGAATTAGAGGAGGCTTGCGAAGTCCACTTTCGGAGAAAAGGGATTCGGAGCATTGAGGATATTACACTGCCCGCAGATATCGGCGTCGCGAGAGTGCAGATGCTGAACCTGTTTCTTTTGCCGGGGTGGGAGGAGATGCGGGGGCAATACCGCGAGGGGATCGAACAACGCATGAAAGCGTTCCGTCTTTACGGTTATACCCCGGAACTTACGGAGCATGGATTTGCTACTCTTGCCGGCAATTACCGGAAAATCGGGGAAAGAGAGAGATCCCTTTTCTTTAGCATCGCGGCACTTTCCTTGATCTTAGACGGTCATGACGGAACTTTGGATGCCGGTCTCATAGGCTTACTCACGGAGCTTCTCGGAAAACTGAGCATGGATTTCAGTCTTGACAGCCGCCGAATCCCTGCCACGGAAGAACTTCTCAGGTTCTCGCTCGAGACCCTTGCCGACATGGAAGAAACCCTCCAGAAGGTTCAAGCGGAGGCCCGGGAAACGGGGGAGTCTATGCGGAGGAAGATTCTCGCTTATTATAAAGACAAACCGCATGATCTTGACCCTGAGCGTCCCGAAGAAACCTTGATCAATGTTGTGAGGGGCAGCCGGACCCAGTCGCAATTTGTGAATGCTCTTTGGCTGTCTGTACACCACACCGAAGCGAGTCTCGATCGCGCGATTCAGCTGAGCGAGGGGAGCGGTGGAGGAGTGAACGATGACGTGGCAATCCTCTTCCCGGCTTATTTGGTGAAGGCGGACCGTCTTAGAAGAGCCGGAAATATGCCCGCTGCGCTTGAATATCTGGCTAAGGCAAAGGGTTTTCTGGATAGTGGACGCTTTAGCCACTTTATGGGAGTCATGGCCGGCCAGCGACAGGGTGATGAGGGCGAAGCCCTGGCTGCCGAAGCCCGGGCTGAGGCGGCTTGGCAAAAGACGGCAGAGATGATGGTTTTTTATTATGAAAGGCTGATCGAAGATGATTTTTCGGCCGAGACGGCAATGGAAATGCGCCGGCGCTACCAAGACATCCGGGGGATCTCCGGAGTCTGGTTCGCGACGCGAATCGCGGAAAGTTATTACGCGGAGTGGCTTCTCGAGCAGGGGAAGGAAGCGGAGGCCACGGAAGTTTTGACCGGTATTTTCAGTGACCTCGTGAAAAATGGAAAAACCGGGGTCAAGGGCTCCTCCCGTTACGGTAGTTTTAGCCAATTCTTCCACCCCGGCATGCCTTTTACGCCGTTTGAGGATCCGGCATCCCCTGAGAGCGGTCATTATGTGTCCCGCTCCGACGCCGCGATCGTTTCGATCCTGGTCGACCCCTACCGGTGGCCGGAGGATCCCAAAGTCCTTGCCGAAATGCTGATCTACGCCGTTAGAAACAATCCTGAGGTGATCGAAAAGGTTCTCGTGGCCTGGGCCGACTTAGGCATGGAGGGGGAGTTTAACGTTGACCATGAACCCTCTCTGAAAGCGGCACTGAGCATTCTTCTTCAAGAACAAGGTCTCGAGATCTGGCTCGCGGCGCTTCATTTCTGTGTCCAGATCCAAGACCCAGCCTTGAACGCGGATATGATGGCATTCCTGATCGAACAGGCAAAAGAGGCGGATCACCGGAACGTCATGGCATTTGTCACGGACTCGAACGCGGTCATCCGGGCGCTCTTTTCCGGGAAAGTGCGGCCCCGATCCACGCAGGCGATCAACGACTGGATTACCGCTTTTATGCGGCAGCACAAAAGATCCCTGAAGACCCTTGTTTATGAATCTTTTGCGGCGCGTCTTGTGGCGAGCGGCTATAAGCCGGAAAGTCTCCTGGAACTCCTTCAAGAGGCCGTCGAACAAGAGACCCAAGACAAGGTCCTTCACGACAGACTGTCCAAGAGAAAGGAAAGTACGTTGGCCGCCTCGAGTTATCTTTTTTACTTCATTGAGAGTATCTCCAGCTTATCGCGAGTGATGGCCCTTAATCCTGAAAATAAAGCGTCCGTTGCTTTCATGGAAAATATACTTTCCTTTCTTGAGGGCTTGCTCGAGGGGGGGCCCGCGGCTTTTGAAGTGTTGTTCAGTCCCGCGGAGAAAAAAGCCTCGCCCGAAGCGAAAGATCAGTTGCTCCTTCAGGTTTACAGTTATTTGTCTGAAATGTTATTCGAGCTGGGGGCGAAGGCGGCGTCGCATCCGCTGAAAGAAAGGTTTGAGAAAGTGCATCAAGCGCTTCTCGACAGGTTCTTCGTCCTTTATTTCAGACAACTCGGGAGACGCAATGTCGGTTCCGAAGATCTTGAAAACGCCGCGAAAAAACTTGAGCTGGACCCTCAAGAGATCCTGGAGGCTTATGCCCATCGCGCGGAGTATTTGTTCCGCGCTCAAAAATGGGAGGAGCTTCAGAAATGGATGGTTCCGTGGATCCGTCTTTTGAAAGTTGTTCCGCGATTGGCGGCGGGGGATAGCAGCGAGCGATCCGGAAAACATTCGGTGGCGCTTCGTTCCATCGCGGGGGTCAACACCGGCCTTATCGACATTCTTCTTATGTCCAATCCGGAGCTCCTGGGAGTTTTCTTCCCGGAGAGCGGTGAGCAGGCTCCGGTTGCTCCATCTCCTGAGTCGCTCAATTTGGCGCTTTTGGCCCGCCACAACCCGGAGCGTGAGCGTTTTTATGCAGCGATGAAGCCCATTGCTTTGAGTGATCCTTCAACGCCTGACATCGATTCTTTCAAAGCACAAATGATCAACAGTCTGTTCCTCTTCGCGAATGAGATTCGTAGCCAAGAACCGGAGCTGGCCGAAAAGGCCTTGGGTGTCGCGATAGCCTATTTCCGGGAAACCGCGGCTGCTTCCAGGAATCCGGTGACCGAAGCGGAATTCCAAGCAGGTTCACGCGCTTCTCATTTTTCCACCGACAAGCCCTTTGCCAGAAATCAACAAGCTTATTTCCGGTTGTGCCTTGCCCTGGCCCGAGAGGACAACGACGCGGTAAAAATGGCGCTTACGGAACTTCACAGGGCTGATGAGGAAGCAGGGGACGGGGCAACATTTCCGGCGATGGATACGGCGCTGGTGGAAGCGGTGTTTACAGTGCAGGAGGGCGGAAGCCGCAAGGCAGCTTTGGATATCCTGGAGAAGCTTTTTATTTTTCAGGAGAACGCTGCGGCGGCAAACGGGACGCGCGCGCCGCCTGTTTATGACCGGATCGAAATTCTTTTGAATCGCTTCTTGAATCTCCCGCCGGCCTACAAAGAAACGGCGATATCGCTTTTGGCGGAACTTATCGCCGAGGGACGCGCTGAGACGCGCATTCCGGTCGATTCGGTGGATAACCGTTTTTTTGTTCTGAATGCCCTGATGTCACGCGTGGCTTCCCCGGAATGGAATATGGCTCTTTTCCGGGTCATGGATTCGAAGTGGGCGGATGGCAGTCCTGCTGAACGCAGCGCCTGGGTGGATGTTTTTACCGAAATGGCGCCTTCGTCGGTGCCGGCCATCGGGGCCGTATTATTTTGCGACAGGATACTCCGGGACGACGTTTCGAAACAGTGGCAGGCTCCCGTGAGCGCTTTCCGCAAGGAGCTTGAAACGCAACTGACGCCGCAGGGATATTACGAGCTTGCCGAGCAACAATTCAAGGACGCGAAATATGCTGAATGCGGCCAGTCGCTCGAAACTGCGCGGAGGAACGGCGCATCCGGAGACCTGGCGCTTTCGATCCAGGAACTGGCGGCAAAGAGAAAGAGAGTGGCAGAAAGAAAACGGCAATTACAAAAAGATCTTGCGGCCCAGGACAAAGATCTGGATTCTCTCGAGCGGTCGATCACCGCGATTTTAAAAGACAATTCCGAGGACCGGGAAGCGCTTGATTTAAAAGAAAAGGTTCAGGGGGCCCGGGAGATCGAAGCTCAGGCCCTCGAAAAGTTCGCGGAGGAGGATTATTCCGGAGCGTTGGAAAAATTGCAGGAGTTCCCGGAATCTTTGACGGGCAACAAAACGCGCAAGCGCAGAAAAGCACTTGAGACCTGGATCGGGGCGCTTAGCACAGTCCGAGGATCGCTGGAGAGAAGCGAGCTTGAGAAAGCGGAGGGACAACTTGAAAACTCCCTTCGGGAGATGCAGAAAAACTGGAGTCAGGGGAGTCCTTTGGCGGAGCATGATACCGTGCAGCATCTTCGGGACGAGATTCAGGATCTCCGGTCCACACTCCAGGGGCTGGAGCACGCGATCTCGGGGAATGGAACTTATTCGGCCGTTTTTGAAAATGCGAAACGGCTCGCGGTTTTTCCGAACAGAGCTGTCCGTGCCGCGCAGCTTGTACTGAGACTGGCGGAAGAGGCTTTCCATTCGGGTGTCGCGGGTAAAGCCACGGATTTTAAGAAGGCCTATTATTACGCGGTGTTCGTTGCCGAACTCGAACGTGAATTTCCCGTCATTGCGGACGAAGGGCGCGCAGCGAGAAATCTGGCGTCCCATGCTATGGCTCAGCACTGGCTACCGGAACTCACGGACCAGGGCTTTCTGATCTCGGCCATGGTGAAAGCCAGACAAGAGCGTGAAGAAGAGAACATCCGGGAGTCCAATGGCCGGCCGATCGAGATCAAGTTTTCAAAGATCGAATTACATCCCGAAAAACGGATGTTTACCGTTTACGATCTCAAACTGGGTCGCGCCGGAGCTACGGGGGGAGAAACGGTATGGGATGATCTCGGGAAACCGGAAAAATTCGGCTGGCCGGAAGACACATTCCGGATCCGCAATCCTTCGAAAAAGGAGCCGATGCAGCCCTTTTTCCGTCTGGTGAAGCGGGGCGTGGAACACGGCCGGAGCTTTATGCAGTTTGAGCTTCCGGAAACTCACAAAGGTTTTGACTACCTGAACGCGCTATTGACCGGTGAGGTTTCGAAGGGCGGTATCCTGACACGCACGTCTGCCCGGGCCTTGGAAAGACAGGAAGATTATCTTGCCGACTATGTGTTGAACCTTACGACAAGCACCCGCCTCGCAAAGGGAAACGGTCTCCTGACCACACAGGCCACCACGGGGAATGCCCTGGTGGATTATGCCCTGGGTCTTCAGATCGGGGTGGCGGCTCAAGAAAAGGAAACCGATTTTTCGGCCTTCGAAAAGATGGAGGCGGAGTATGCCGAGAGCGGAAAGGCCCTGGATCCGGCTCAGCGGGCGGCCGTCAAAGAGACTTTGCGGCCGGCCGGAAGCCCCGGAAACTATGGTTCCGCAAGCCCCATCGTCCTGGTCCAGGGACCTCCCGGAACGGGAAAGACCAAGGTGATCGAATGGATCACAAAATTGGCATCCGAGGGGGGGCAGCGCGTGGTGGTGTTGTCACAATCCAACGCGGGAGCCGACAATGTTGCAAAAAAACTGCTCGAAGACGGACTTCCCTTTGTCCGGGTCGGGAGCAATGAAGATGCCATTGATCATGAGATCCTGCCCTCCTGGGAAGCACGCGGTCCCGAGCTGGATCTCATGCTCAAACAGAGAAAAAGCGGCGGAGGAAGCCTTTTGATCGGGACGATCAATGGTTTTTCCGGAGATAAGGAGATCAGGACACGGCCGGAACTGCTGAACACCGACGTTCTGATCATTGATGAAGCCAGTCTTGCGACGCTCCCCGAGTTCTTTTTCGCTTTTGCGCAGCTGCAAGGCGTAAAAAAAATAATCGTGGTGGGCGATCCCGACCAGTTACCGGCATTCGGGATCAGTGATGAGGACCGGAGATTTATTACGAAATATCTGAATCAGGCAAAGAAGCTCGGCCGAAATATCTTTGCCGGCAATGAGTTGAAGACCCGTTTCGGGCAAAGGACGCTCCTTGAGATCCTGGACAAGGAGAAACGGAATGCTCACAAAAAATCCTATCTGGAAAAAGCGCTGGATCTTTTTTACCCGCGCGAGCTGGCCCTTGCCGGATTTGTTTCTTTTGCACCCTATTTCTTTCTGAATATTCAACGGCGTTCGGGCAGCTGGATCGTACGTCTGATCAACTATTTTTACCGTAAGTCCGGTCGTCCCAAACTGATGGCCGGGCGGGAGATCACGGGGATGGTGATCGATGATAATACTCACGGGCGCTTCGGCTTCCATGATGAGAACGCGAATAGTGAGGATCATGATGGGGGCAAAAAAAATCCCGGAGAAGCGGATCGTGTGATCACGCATATTCATTGGTTGATGAACAAGAAACATCTTGGCGCTGAAGACATCGGCGTGATCTCGCCTTACGCGGATCAGGTGGAGTTGATCCGCGACCGTCTTCTCGCCACATCAAAGGCCCATGATTATCTGGTCCGGCTTGCGGCGGGACAAGAACTGAGCAATGACGAATGGATAGTGTTTGAGGAGTTGTTCGGGTCGGAGGCCCTTGAAGCCAGGGTCGATTATCGGGCCGATTCTTGGCTTATGGCCAATCATCCGGGTTATCGGGGTCTTCGAGGGCAGCAGAAGGGCGGGGTGCGCAGGGAGAAAGTCAGGGGGATCAAGGACTCTCTCAGGAGGATTCGGCGGGGCGAAGGCGACCGTAGAACCCAGGCTGCAGAGATCCTCAGATTTTTGGGACTTGAAGGGAGCTTTCCGGCAGCCTATGAGATCGAGGTTTCTCTTTTGGATGTTACGACCGTCAATAAATCCCAGGGTTCGGAGTACAAAGCCGTGATCGTTTCCTGGGTGCGTTCCAACGAGGATGACAATGTCGGCTTTTTGGCCGATCCGGTGGAGGGAAGAAACCGGATCAATGTGGCCATTTCCAGGGCGAAGGACTATCTCATCATGGTTTGGGATCGCGACACTTTTGAGAGATGTAAGGACCCCGACGTGCACGAATGGGTGATGGACTATAACGATGTTATGCGTGAATTTAGTGGCTCCGGCCCTCGGGATCGCGGGCGTCACAGACGCCGGTCGGAGACGCGGAATACCACGCTGCCGGATGATCAGCTCGATTGGATCAGCCGGGAAGGCGCCTTATTCAAAGCCCAGCGGGAAAAGATTCTGAAAAGTAATACCCCTTGGGAGGAGAAGTCCGTGGCACTCGCGGACCTCGCGGATCACTATGTGGCGAAAGTGGCCGAGGAGTTCAAACGGTACATCCACAGGAATTATCCCGATACGCCACCGATGCTTTTTGTGGCTACGGGCAGTTACGGGCGCCGGGAAGTGGCACCTCACTCGGACTATGACGGGCTCGTCGTGGTCCGGACCCATGCAGACGTTGAATCCCTTAAGGATCACTTCACGCCCGGCGGGTTCGTTTATGAATCGTCCCGAGTCCTGGGCGGGGCCTGGGATCTTTTCGCTCTAGAAGAATTTGAAAACCCCGTGACTGTAACCGATCTGGGGCTGACCAAGGAATTCAACGCTGCGTCGAGCGCTTCTTTCGCGGCTCGCATGCAAGCCACGCATCGCACCACAGCCCCTGAGATCCAAAGAGAGGCCATGACACAGCTGCTGTTCGCCCGGGAAGTGAGCTCTCCGGGTCTTCCGTTTGCAGAGTTGGAGACGGCTTTGAAAAACCACCTGGATCAACCGGTGAAGAGAGCCCGGGTCCTGCGACAGATTCTGGATGCGTGGGACGAACACAGGCAGGAGGAGGGCTATTTCAGCGGACTCGCGGAGCGCGAGCCGGACCTCAAGTGGGGAGCCGGTGGGCTTAAGGATTTTGATGTGGCGAGTTGGGTCGTGCGTTTGTTCTTCCGGGATGAAAATGACGCGATCGATCAGACCTCCGGCCACAACATCGCTTTTCTGACCCGCGAAGAATTTGAAGAAGCCCGGAAGGCCGCGGCGCATATCCGTGAGATCCGCTGGAAACTTCAGGCGTTGCCGACTGCGGAGGAAGGGGGCTCAAGCGACCGGCTAGGGCTTGAGCAGCAGCCCGCGCTCGCGGAGTGGATGTACCGAGAGACCGGTGCCGGTGAAGACGCGCGGGTGGTCCTTTTTCTCGAAGATCTCCACAGGGCGCAGAGAACCCTTTACCTCTACGCCTCGACGATCCTGGACCGCGCCCTTCAGAAGACCACACCGCTTCAATACGATTTCCTGCCGGATGGGGACGATGAGAAATTCCCATTCCCGGGAGTGGAGAAGGCCAAGCGCTTTGGGGAAACGATCACGGAAAACGGGCCTGTGCTTATTCCCGAAGACCGGAAGGAAGCGGTTCTCACGCTGCATCCCGGTCAAAGTATCCGTCCGGACGACATCCTTGAAATATTCAAATTTGCCGCCGAGCACGACTGTGCCCTCACGGGAGAACTTTTGGACGGCATAAAAAATGCCCGGGCTGCTTTTCTGGAGCATCTTGGCCGGGACGAGGCCTTTCGCGCTCAGGCCCGGGCGGCTTTTGCCGCCATCCTACGCGCGAAGGGTCCCATCGGGGATCTTTTGCTGCAGGCGCATCTGTTGGGACTTCTCGAAGAGATCGTCCCCGGATACCGTGAACTCAACCATCGCGTGGTCCAGGATTTTAAATACGAGCATACGCTGGATGTTCAATCGATCAATTATGCCCGCATTCTGGACGGCCTCCGGGGGAAGGCTGAAGTGACCGGTCCGATGGCCGGAGCGTCTCGCCTTTCGATCCCGGAGGATTGGCTGGCTCCCGTGCGCGCGGCGATGCTGGTGGATGCCCTGATCGATCAGAAGATCCCCGGGATCGACCCGTCCAAGGTTTTCGCTTTGATCGGCCTTGATCCGGCGGAAGCCGGTAAGGCCCGTTGGTTGATCGAAAAACGCACAGCCCTTTTTTCTTTGATGCAGAACAGCGGGCTCTATTATCCCGACGAGTTCCTGGAGTTCCAAAGAGATAACCTGAGCGATGCCGCCGGCCGGCCCGATTTTCACAGATGGCAGGTGCTTGTCGCCCTTACCCTGACCCAAATCGAGACCTTCCAGAAGGGCCGGACCGAAATCTATCTGAACCGCCTCAAGCCTTTCCTTGAGATCACGGAAGAGGAATTCATGGATCCGGAAAGAATGAAGACGTATTACCGGGAACACGTGCCTCTTGATCAGCTGCCTGGCTTTGCGGAGGGATTGGAGGACGATGAGGTGCGGGTTGACTGGGAAGCGACGGGCATCCCCGATACGTGGGTGCTGCGTGTCGCGTCCCGCAGCCGCTTGGACCGGCCGGGGCGTCTCTTCCGGATCGCGACCGTCCTGGCGAGCGGAAAGCAGGGACAGTTCAGCGTTCTGTCGCTTCTTCCGCAACACTTCGCCAAGGGGGCTATTACGGTCAATGCGATGATCGTCCGTCGCAATTTTCTGGACCAGGCTTTGGAAGAAGATCCAAAATTCAGCGAAAATCTGACGGAAAGATTCCGGTCCGCGCTTCTTATGGAAGATGCCGGCAAGGTCAGGTCCGGCTACCGGAACAAGCCTTTTTTCCGCAGCCCGGCGTTGATGCCGCTGCCGCCGACGAAGGTGCTGGTGCGCCACTACGGGCACTCGAACTTTGTCTACCTTGAAACGCCGGACGGGATCGGCGCTTTGGCGGATATCGCGCATATTCTTCTCATGCACGGTTTATTGTTGGGCCCCCGGAGCACGATCGATACGGTGGGGTACAGCCGCAAGGTGGGACTCCAGATCCAGGATACGATTCATGTTCTCCGGCCTGACGGAAGTCAACCGTCCAGTCGCGAAATGAAAGATCTTGCGGAGGATCTGGAATTCGCGTTCAGCCACGAAACGATCACAGACGAGGTTTTAAATGAAGTTCTCGTCCGCGTCGATTCCCGTCATCGTCTGCGAGCCAATCGTTCCAACATGCGCGTGGTGGATGAAGACAGCTTTTCGAAAGCCGCGAGGGCCTGGAGTAAAAATCGTCCCAAGGACAAGGATCTTGGCCGCAAACAACCCGATCCGGGCATGGAAGCCGCCTACCTGATCACGCAGCAGCTGCCTCTCCTTCAAAAAGCCTTTGGCATCACCATCCGTGGCGATGAAGTAGTTCTCCGCCCTGAGGAGATCATTCCCAATGAAGCAGGGCAGATCGAGCGCGAGTGGCTTAATATGGGGGACCAAAGACTTGTTGAAGCTGCCAGGCAGTTCCTTCATGAAAAAGGTCTGAATGAAGAAGTTTTAGGAAAGGGCTGGAAGGAAGCGCTTCAGACGCTGAGCGAAGTTGATGAAAGGGGACGCCCGGCGCAAGGGGAGTTCCGTCCTGAGTTTGAGAGCGCATTGTTGAAAGCGCGCCTTTTTATCGATCTTCTTTATGAGATCGGTAGCGGGATTTTGGAAACGCCTATCGCGGAAACTGCCCGGGAAATAATCGATCCTGATCCGGGAAAGACATTCGATCCCGAGCGAGTCATGGATCTTTTTATCCGGTCCGCCGAGACAAAGAAGCCGGTGAGCGCGTTTAATCAGATCGCGATCATGGCTGCCGCCGGAACGGTCGCGTCCGATAGCCCGGAGGCCCGGGAACTTTGGAAAGGATTCATGCGTTTCCTGAGAGTCCAGACCGATATTTCTGACGCGGTCTACGCGATGCATCAGACGGGGTTGCTTTCTCTGATGAGCCCGGAGTTCGCGGAGCTTGATAATATCTATGATGACAATGCGTACTGGCATTATTATCGCGTGAGCAATCACGCGCTTTACGCGTTTGATAATTTCGAGGAGCTCACGTTCGGGGACTTGCCGCCGAACGGAGCGCCTTCCCAGGTTCTCGGGGCCGTCGGGTTTCACGAGTCGGCCAAAGATCCGGAATGGCTTGCGAGGATGCGCCTGGGAGTTCTTTTCCACGACGTCGGCAAACAGTTGATCCTGACGAAATTCCAGGTGTCCCATCAGATCCGCGGCGCGATCACACTCCTGCCCCAAATCCTTGAGAGAGCGGGGCTTCTCACCCAGTTTGCCGCGGACGAATTCCGGACCTTTGCATTCCTTCAATTCATCATTTGGTATCACCAACACGGTAATTCCATTATCCAGAATTTCAGGGAACTGATCGAAAGCGCGCTTTTCGATTGGCAGGCGCGGCTTGCGATGAGCGCGGAAGAAGGGCTCGATCCCCGTTCCTTGATCCGCGCTTTTGCCGCGATAACGCTCGCCGACCGTCTCGGAACGCATCCCGACCGGAACGCAGAATTGATGGGGAGAGCGCCTGAGGCTTGGGTCAATCCGATCATTCTGGAACGGACGCGGGAGTTCTTTCTCGAGCTTCAGGCGTTCTTTGAAAGCGGCTTTAATGCACTTTCACGGGAAAAGATCCTTCGCCGCCGCGATGAGAAGAACAGGGCTTACACCGAGGAACTGCTCGATCAATTAAAGCGATATTATCCGTCTGAGGCGGCCCTCGCCGAGGCCCGCAAACAGCTCGGGAAATTCGCCGCACTGAAAGGTTATGATTATCTCCGTCGTTTTCGGCCGGATATGATCCAAGAACACCTGGTCCTTTTCAATAAGCTAGAAGAGATGCCGGTGGACCGGCAGGGGATCCCGCTCGTCAGCGTCTTACACTCGGAGGAGGGTTATTCGCGGGCCGATCAGCACTTTCTCCACATCGCGGTCGGTGTTCCCTTCGACGAGCCCGGGATACTCGCACGTCTCACGGGGGTGTTTGCTGGTTTTCGTCTCAGTATTCATGACGCGGACGTGACGGGATTTGACGGGAAGACCTTCGACCATTTTATGGTCTACCAGGTCGGCCAGGAAGGTGAAGAGATGGGGGTCTCGGATGATTTTGTGGCAGCTCTGACGAAGGCCCTGAGAGAAATCGTCGTCGAGAAGGATTACATGCCGAAGCTGCGGGCGCTCTTTGCGGCGCAGGGACGGCCTTATGAGTTTGATACGTTCGAGGACAGCGGCGGTCCGGCCTCGCTCAAATTCCTTCCCTCGGAAAAGCAGGGAAATGTACGGCTGCTTGTCCATATGCCCAACGGGCTTGGCCGCATGCATGTCGTGACCCGGGTTTTGGATGAGCTCAAGATCAATATCGACGACGTTCCCGTGGAGACCCGCAGTTTTGGCGCCGAAGATATCTTTGAGATGAAGAATGGCGACGGGACTCCCTTGTCGGAGCATTTCCAAGCCGGTATCCGGAGTGCTTTTGAAGAACTTCTCTCCCTGAAAAAGATCCGGGAAGCGGATATTCTGCGCGCGATCGCCGCAGCTGAGGCCACCCGGTCGGAGATGCGGTATAAGATCGATTATAAGGACCTTTCGCCGGATCAAAAAAAAGAGGCGAAAGCGCTGGGCGTGGCACTGATGCCGAAAGACGGAAATGGGAAAGTCATCGGCAGACGCTCGGCTCTTGACGGAGTGATCCGTACGCTCAGGGCCTATGAGAAGGTCCTCCATGGCGGGCAGCCGCTCGAGAAGGGTCGGTCAAAAGCGATCGTATCCGTCCGAGAAGCTTTGGCGGGGCAGGGCCTTTCCGGAAAAACAGCCGAAGCCGAGCGCCGGCTTATTGAAGACGCGATCATTGTGGTCCAATGGGTCGTGGATCAAAGGGAGTTTCAGCACCGGTCAGAGGTGGAGAAGATGATCTCACAAATGGCCTCGGATGAAGAATCCCCGGACATGTTGGATGACGGCCCTCCGTTCATGGAACTTTCAAAAGAAAAGTTGCGGAAGATCCTGGCTTCCCTGGAGATCCTGGCGACCCTGGAGAGGGTTGACGCTTCCGTCATCAATAAAGCGCTCGATCGCAAGCATGGGAATCGTCCGCCCGCGGAAATGCCTTCCTTGCCCGACGACAAGACATTCTTTCTAATGGGGATCGAGCTGATCCAGGCGCGCTTACTGGCAGAACAGCTGATCGAGCGGATGCGTCGGGAGGCGATCGAGTTCACCTTGCAGCATTGCCGGGAACTGGTCTGGAATGGTCAGCCGATCCCGTCCGATTATCACGTGCGGGAAGCCATTACGGAGGCGGGGATTCTTTTCGAAGACAACGAGGCCTTATTCCGGGTCTTGGGCAAGACGATAGATTTTGTTCGTGAAAGAGGAGAGAAGCGCTCTGAAGTGCGGCAAGCCATTCAACCCGGAACCATTCCCGGAAATCCCCGCGCGGAATTCCGGGAATTTTCTGGGGCCATCCGCTCAGAGCTTCGCAAAGAAGATCTTGCCGGCGCGGTGATCGCGGAAAGGCCGGACGGGCTGATCATCGCGGATCTGTCCAAGATAACGGATGAGGCCGTGCTCGCAAAAGTTTTTGCGAGCCTTGAGGCGATCGAAGCGAAAGACCACGGGCGGGACGGCTTCTGGATGACGGAGAAGATCTTGAGGGAGACTCTGTCTTACGGCGAGCCGGTCTGGGCGATGTTTGACGCGGACATGAAGCTCGACGGGATCTTGTTTTTCACGCCTTGGGGGCATGAGAAAGAAGGAACCCGTGAGACCTACAAGAAAGTGGTGCTTCAGGCTCTTGTGACGCGGCCGGACGGTCCGGATCAGGACTGGGTTTTCTTCCGGGATACCTTTTTTGCCGCGATGCAGGAGAAGGGAGCTGACTCCGTCTTTTTTTGGACCCGGCAGACCCCGACATGGAAAAAATATTTTCAAGGGCGCACCGACAAGGGCGTCATCCTGGACGCGCAACTGACCCCTTCGAGATTTCCTCGGGATTCCCGCCTTCAGGATTCGTATTGGGTCCGTCTTGAACCGCTTGACCGTTCAGAAAGTAGAGACGGCCAGGCGCAATCCGCCGCGATTTCCGAAGCTGATTTTAATCCCTACGCATCTTCGCGGCCTGAGGGAACTTTACCGTTGGTTTCCGGTGTCACGCGCCTAAAACTGGCGCTTTCTTTCGCGACGGCATTTGTGAACCTTCCAATTGTTCTTCAGTTACACCAAGACAGCGCGTGGCTCATGATGAATCCTGTTTTTTGGATCCAGGACTGGTGGTTTCAGATCGGTTTCACTGTAGCCGGGGATATTCTTTTAGCCCTGGGGGCGATCTACATGCCGCAAATTCGTGAGGTCCTGCCGCATAAACCCCTTCAACCTACGCGGTTGAAACCGGTTCAAGTTGGCGTTGCACGCCGCTCTGAGAATCGGGATAAACCGAAGCAATTGACGTCCGAGGAAATAAAGCGCCTGAATCCGGAATACATGTTTGCCGAAAATTTCTTTGATCAATATGAGGACATGCGCCAATGGCTTGCGGAAAAGCCGGGGCGAAAGCTTGTGACCCTTGTATCCCACGGGCGTTCCGGGTCCAATGAGTTTGAGTACCATCAGGATCATTCCATGTTCTCGCCCTTGACGATTTTCGGGCGTCTTCAGGTCGCGGCCCTGGTGGCTTTTTTCAAGAAAATGAAGATCACCTTTGAGGCTTATCTCTCCAGCGATCTCGAGCGGGACTACCAAACGGTTTCTCCGTTGGCGCGCCGGGCGGGCAAAAAGCCGGAGGTTCTGGAGAGCTTGCGCGAAGTGAAATTGGACTGGTTCGGCGGTTATCCTTACCGTTGGGTTGCGTCCACGCGGGCGAAAATGTTCAGGATCTTCAGGAGAGATCCCGCGAAGTACGAGATCGAAGGTTATTCCGGATCCCAGGCCGAAAAGGACAAGGCGCTCCTGTTTTTGAAAGAGATCCCCACGCGTCCGGAAAAGACATTTCTCATCGGTGTGCACAGGCTTGATTTTTTGATGGACCTCATGAACATGCTGGAGATCCCCTCCTCCCAGTTCGACGCGGTCTACCAACATTTTGAAAGAGGGAATCTCAAGAATGCCGCGATGACGGTATTGACGTATGATCCGGAGGATGGCAAGTGGAAGCTCTGGGTGAAGACGGATATCGACTATCTCCCGGAGGGCCGCCGGCAATCCACACGAAATCCCGTGGTTCGATTCTTCGAGAGAATATTTTTCTGGTTTCAGGTCTTGGAGAGGCTTGTGTTCAAGGCGCTCGGGTATCGCAGTGTCGCCGGCCCCCTGGCGGATTATTGGCCGGATTCCCGTCTTTGGCACAAGCCTTCCCCAGGACAATTGGATGTCGCGCTGGATAAAGCCGAGGCTTTCATCGAGGCAAATAATGCAGCCAAAGAAACCGATGCTTCGGCTGACACGGTATCAAGTGGCGCGGGAGCAGATGCCGCTCGCTCCGATGCTGAAGCTTCGCGTGCCGAATCGCGTATCCAAAAAATTAATCAATCCGCAACATCCCCCGGGGTGACTGCCAACAAGGTGCCTGTCGGTGAGTTGATCGCTCCTGCAGTCACGCCGGCAGTCCCCGGAGATTCTTTGCGATTCGAGACGCGAAACCGATTGGGGCGATTGTCTGAGAGGGTAAGCGAAAAGAAATTCACCGTGACGGCGGAACTTGCGGCGCCGCGGTTGGATGATCCCGCATCCATGAAAAAGTATCTTGCTGAAAGGGACGCGTTCATGCAGCTATACGGAGCGGGGTGGATTGACGGGACAAGCACGCGGAGCGCTCCGGAAGTTCCGGCTTGGGTCGAAGATGCCGCTTTGATGATGCGTGGAAAAAAGCTTCGCAAGGACTCGTTCCCGTATCCCCGGGGGTTCCAGGAATTCATGCGTCGTCGGGGCGAAAAGATTGAAAATTCTCAGGACCCGCGCGCCGTCAAAATCGCCGACATGTGGAGCGAGGTCGGGCGTTTTGAGAAGATTCGGGAAATGCCACTGCCTGGGACGGATTTTGTCGCGACCGTGGCGCTTCAAACCCAGTCGGCGTTCGATGTACTCGATATAATCCGGGACCTTGGGAACCGGCCCCAGACGAAGGCGCTTCTCTTCATGGGCGGGGGGCACCCCTTGAGGAAAACACCGCTCGCTCAATTCCTGGTCCAGACCGACTGGGCAATCAAAGAAGCGGTCAAGATGAAGAAAAACGGCGAGATTCCGGCAAATGTTCAGATCTGGGCGACCTGGAATCCCCATGCGGGAGATGCCCTCCAGGATCTGACGAGGAAGAAAAAAGCGGGTGCGACCGTGATCTACACCCAGCCGCCACTTTTCCCCGGCGAGTTCCGGAAAACTTGGGATGCCGCTCAAGCCGCAGGCTTAATGGATAACCTCCAATTCAAGATTGGCATGACCGAGATATCGAGTGCGAAGAACCTCCGCTTCTGGTGCCATCTCATGGGAGTGGATCCCTATCGCGATCCCGAGGCCGCAAAATCGCTCGATGCTTGGCAAAGAGCGGAGGCCTTCAAGGTAAAGCAGCCCGAGGCGTTCGGAAAGTTCCGGGATTCTTACAATCGCGGCCGGTTTGAAAAGGCCTTGCTCCTGCCGGGTGTAACGGGGATCCACCTTTTCCCGATGAGCCACTGGAAGAACGTCGAGCAGTATCTCGCCAACGCCGGGTTTAGTCCCGCCGGGCGCGTGGAAAAGGACAAAGGCAGTCGTGCCGAATCGCGTATCCAAAAAATCAATCAATCCGCAACATCCCCCGGGGTGACTGCCAACAAGGTGCCTGTCGGTGAGTTGATCGCTTCCACAGCCACACGGGCAGCCCCCGGGGATTCTCCGGAGCGGGCGGAGATGCGGGAGCCGGCTGACGGGCAACAGGATCCCAACATTCTTGCGACGTTCGTGATGGATCGAGGAACGTCAGGCACCGGATCATGGGCCAAAAAATCTGAAGGACTCCGGCCGATCACGGGATCACGGATCTTCGATGTACTGGCAGGGCTTTCCTTAGCGATACTTTTCTCTCCCGTGATTCTGATCATCTCCGGTTTGATCTGGCTGTTTTCCGGAAGTCCGGTGATCTTGAAACAACAAAGGGTCGGCTACCGGGGAAAACTCTTCATGGTCTATAAATTAAGAACCCTAGAGAAGAATAAGGAAGAAATAACGTTGCCGTTCGGTAGCTTTTCTATACCCTTTGGCGCGATCCTGAGGAGATCGGGCTTGGATGAATTGCCCCAGCTTTTCAATATCATCGAAGGCTCAATGACTTTTTTTGGCCCTAGGCCGTTGCTCAAGGGCGAAACAACGCGGCAACATCTGGATGCGATCCTGGCTTTCAGAAAGCCCGGACTTTTTAGCTATTTCAAGGCGCAGTTTCCTCTTGGCGCTTCCACGCAAAAAGGTTTTCTTGCTTCAAGCTATGTGAGGCCAAGCATTGCGTACAACCACTATGAAAGGGTGCACTGGTCGGTCGCTTTCCAGATCAAAATACTGTTTTTGACCGTGTGGAATGTATGTCGTGGTTTTTGGTTGATGGCTCGTGGCGTTCGGGAAGATTTGCCCTTGGCGGAAGAGCTTTTAAAGAGAATAGGAATCTTTCCTGAGGTTAAGAATGTATTGAAAACAGAACGGTCTGAAGCGAGTCCCGCACAACCAATCGCGGTGCCGGCAGCTCCCGGGGATTCTCCGGGTCGGGCGGAAACGCGGCTGCCGCGAGGCAACATGAAGCTTCGTTTGGCTGAAAGCCCCACGACCCCGCAGAAACAATGGCAACGGGTTTATGACGCTATGGCTCCCGGGCAAAACAGCGTGGTTCCGGATGATTACGATCAGTTCCTGAAGCTCAATCTTTGGGGACCCTTGTTCCGCGAGCTGCCGCCTGGCGCCAAGGTGGTCGGTTTGGCCTCGGGTCGCGCGGTCCCCGAAACCTGGGCCCGCAAGATCGTCCAGGGGGCCCAGGTTTACGCGGTGGATTTCATAGATCCATTCCGGGATGATCCGGAAAGCAAGCCCCAGGGTGTCACGTTCATTCAAGCCGATATGGAGCAGGCGTCCAAAGCGGCGGGGATACCGCACGACGCGGACCTGGTCATGAGCCTATTTGGCGTGGAATACGGCGATGTAATAAAGGTACTCCGTGAGACCGCGGACATCTTGAAAGAAGGCGGACTATTTTGCTTTTTCATGCATCATCCCTACAGCGCGATCATCAACTCCGCGCGGGAAGATCTGGAAGCGATTAAGAAGGCCCGCGAAACAGGCGTCACCCGGATCGCCGATTGGGCCCCGGTCCCTGACCGGGAGGAGATCCTCGAACGTCTTGAGACCCTCCGGAAGAGGATCGAACCCATTGTGGAGTCGGTTAGAAGGACCAGGGACGGGAATGACAATGATGCCGCCGGATTTTTCGATCAGTACCTGCGGGCCATCGACGCTTTACTGGCGGGCGTTCGTAGACCGGATTATAGGCCGGACGAAGATCTTAAGCTTCTTCTTGGTGCCTTGCCGGCGACTCTTGATGACCAGGAACGATTTTTGCAGGAGAGGGTCAGGGTCGCCGAAAAAATGGACCCGGAATATCTCCGGGAGCTCGTCCTTACGGCTCGGGATTTGGGGTTCCAAATTACGGAAAAGGACGTGAGCGGGGCTAAAATGAATGGCAGTGTGATGGGGCTGTATTTCAGGGGCCGCCTGATCCGGAAAGCTGCGCCTCCTCAGGCGGTCCCGGCAAAATCTTATGACCCTCAGCGTGATTGGCAATCTCTTTATGACGTCATGCCAAGCGGGGAGCATAGCCCTGTTTGGCCGGAACTTGAACGAGCTTTGATGAAGTCGGTGTGGGAGCCCTTGTTCCGCAAGCTGCCTTCCGACGCCAAGGTCGTGGGTCTGGCTTCGGGCCGCGGAAAGGCCGAAGCCGGTGTTCTTGCGATTACGCCCGGTGCGCAGGTCCATGCGGTGGATTATGTGGATCCTTTCCGGAACACGCCCGGAAGCAAGCCCAAGGGTGTGACGTTCGTTCAGGCCGCTATGGAGCGAGCGTCCGAGGCCCCGGGGGTCCCGAAGGATGCAGCAGATCTGGTGATGAGCCAATACGGGGTGGAATACGGCGATGTTCCGGCCGTTCTGCGGCAGGCCGCGATCATCTTAAAGGAAGGCGGGCGCTTCTGCTTTTTCATGCATCATCCCGGTAGCGCGATCACCCAGGCGACAAAATACGAGTTGGAAATGTTAGGGCCGCTCGATGAAGCGGGCCTGGGCCGGATCGCGGATTGGGACCCGGTTCCCACGCGCCCACAGATCATTCAGCGGCTTGAGGTCGTGGAGGGAAAGATCCAGTCCGCAATCACCGACGTGAGGAAGTTTGTCGGCACGGAGGATAATGTAACGCTGGAATTCTTCAAGCAACTTTTGAATGCTATTCAGGCATTAATAACTATTGCCAGAGGGGGGGATGGAGAGATTCCGCTTGATCGATTGAAAGGGTTGCTTTTATTGCAAGCCATGGTTTTTAAAAACCACGAAGAAATGTTGCGGGAACGCGTTGCCGTCTCGGAGAAGTTGACCCCCGAATATGTATCGCGGCTTGCGGCCACAGCGCGATCGTTGGGGTTCAAGATCCCAGAGCCGGATGTTGCCTATAGTGGCGAAACGATACTGGGATGGCGATTTGTCGGGGAATTGGTGAAAAAGCCGGCTTCTCCTGATGGCGCCGCGACGAAACAGGACGAGTCTTCTAGGCGCCAAGCTTTGGCGGCGGCGGTCAGCAAATGGCAGAATATCTTGAGAGGGATGACAAACGAAATCTGGTTCGATAAAGGCGGCTACGCTTCTTTTGAACTGATGGCTGAAGAGATCGCACCGATCGAAGCGATGCGGCCATTCACGGATGCGGATGATTTCTACGAGAGGATTTTTCTTAACAGCAATATTTTCAAAGACGCCTTGGATCCACAGAAAGGAAAAGCCCTCGAATATCAAAGCCAAGCCGCGCTCTGGCTCACCGTGAAGGTGTTCGGCCACCCTCCCGCCGAAGGTCGTTCCACGCCATCCACCGGGAACCCGGTCTCTAGGGAGGAGAGGAGGTCTGAGCATCGTCTTTCCGATGCAGAGATTTGGGTGGCGCATGAGGCGGCGAAGGATGTTTTCGCCGCGCCGCGCGTGCTTGAAATCGGGCGTGAGATGTTCATGAAGACGATGGATCAGCTCATGCCAAGCGCTCACGCGATGACGCGTTCGGAAAAGAGGGTCAGCGTGGAGAAGCTTTTGACGGATCCGACGAAGCTGGAATCGGGACGGCAGCAGGTGTCGGTCATCTTTGGTGCTATTCCTCAGAAGGAGGATTCGGTGCTCAAGAGACTCGTTGAGGTCATGGCCAAGAGCAAACTCCAGTTCCAGGTCGTGGTGCCGGGCGCTTTGCCGGCGGATCTGGAACAGTTCCATGGCGCTCTCATTAGAAAGGTCCAAGAGACGCGCGGTATCCAGGGCGGTGTGGATGTGAAGGTTGTTTCGGAGGAAACCGCGATCACGGGTTTCGCGAAACAGAATTCCGAAAACGCGCTGGTGTATGATCTCCGTGAAGATAACGGGGAGGCGCTCCGGGTGCTTGAGCCTGCTGTGTCCATATCCAATCAAGGGAAACGGATGCTCTTTGTTTTCAGCGATAAAGGCATGACGCTCACCCAGAAGTCTTACGGCTTGATCGCCGCGATCAACACACTGCTTGAACAAAAGCCCGAAGAGCAAAACAGGCTTCACGGGGTCCAGTCCCTGAGCGTCATCTTCAAGCTTGCGGAGAATCTCCAGAAATTCGCCGAAGCCGCCCGCTCCCTCGCCTCCGCCGCGTAACACAGGACGGAGTAAGGAGTAACGCGTACGGGGACTAGCGTTCTTGTTGGAGAGGTGTTTGCGCCGTACCCCGTACCCCGTACTCAACTCATTACTCCGTACACCGTACGCCTTACGTTTTGAGGTATAATTCTAAGCTATGAGTGATCGAAAGAGATTTCTTCCTATATCCAAGCAAGACATGGCAGAGCGCGGGTGGAGTGAGTGTGACATCATTCTCATCACCGGCGACGCCTATGTGGACCATCCCTCCTATGGCGCGGCGATGATCGGCCGTGTGCTTGAGGATGCCAGCTACAAGGTCGGGATCATTGCTCAGCCGGACTGGCGCAAGAACGACGATTTTCTCGCACTCGGGAGGCCCCGTCTTTTTTTCGGGATCTCAGCCGGGAATCTCGATTCCATGGTCAGCAATTATACCGCGAGCAAAAAGCCCCGCCGCGTGGACAGTTTCGCGCCCGCCGGTCACTCCGGTCTTCGCCCCAACCGCGCTTCCATTGTTTATTCCAGCAAGATCAAAGGACTTTTCCCCGGCGTGCCGGTGGTGCTCGGAGGCCCCGAGGCGAGCCTTCGGCGTCTCGCGCATTTTGATTATTGGGAAGAAAGCGTCCGCCGCTCCATGCTCGTGGACGCGAAAGCCGACATTCTTGTGTATGGCATGGGGGAAACCCAGATCCTCGAGATCGCGAGGCGCCTCGCCGCTGTTAGCTCTTTGCTGTCATTCCCGCAGGCTTTAGGCGGGAATCCAGAACCTGGATCCCCGATAAAAACATTCGGGGATGACAAAAAAGGGATCGGTCAGCTTTTCGACAATATCCGCGGCACGGCAGTCATACGCCGCAACACGGAAGGCTGCGAGGGGGCTGTTCAGATCCCGTCGTATGAAGAAGTTGCTGCCGACAAGGAGAAATTCAACGAGGCCTTCCGGCTTATGTACGGCGAGGCGGACCCCATCCGTGGAAAGCCCGTGGTCCAGAAGCACGGCAACCGCTATGTGATCCAGCAGCCCCCGGCTTTCCCGCTGACGGCTCCCGAGCTCGATCATTATTATGACCTTCCTTTCGCGCGCGCCTGGCATCCGGTCTATGCTAAGCTCGGAGGTGTTCCCGGATTTGAAACCGTTCGCTTTTCCATCACATCGCATCGCGGCTGCTCGGCGGAATGCAACTTCTGCTCGCTTTACGCGCATCAGGGTCGGATGATCCAGAGCCGAAGCAAGGAGTCAATCCTGAAGGAAGTGCGGACACTCGCGGCGCTCAAGGATTTCAAGGGGACGATTACCGACATTGGCGGTCCGACCGCCAATCTCTACGGCGCGACCTGCGAAATGTGGGAAAACTCCGGCGCCTGTAAGACGAAGCAATGCATGATGCCGAAGAAATGTCCCAGCTTGAAGCTGGGGTATGAGAAATCCATGGAGCTTTGGAAAGAAGTGATGGCCATCCCGAAGGTGAAGCATCTGTTTATCCAAAGCGGCCTCCGGTATGACCTGCTCGTGGAAAAGGAATCGGATGCTTATCTCGAGGCCCTTTGCCGCAGCCATGTGAGCGGGCAGCTCAAGGTCGCGCCGGAACATGCCTCGGATGCCACGCTCAAGCAAATGAATAAACCGCCGTTCAAGGTTTACGAGCGCTTCGCGGAGCGTTTCAAGACGATGACACGCAAGGCCGGGAAGGAACAGTATCTCGTGAATTATTTTGTGAGCGCGCATCCGGGTTCGACCGACGCCGATGCTCGCGAGCTTGCCGCGTATCTGGAGGCGCACGGCATGCATCCCGAGCAGGTTCAGGATTTTATGCCGCTTCCGATGACGGTTTCAACCTGCATGTATTACACAGGGAAAAATCCGCTGACGGGAGAAGCCGTCCCCGTCGCGAAAACTTATAAAGAACGTGAGGCGCAGAGACTCATGATACAGCCGAAAAGATTCGGACAACGGATAACTTACAACGGGCAACGGAAAGGCGGCGCGTTGACCGTTAACCGTAGACCGTTGCGCTCGGGAGGCGACTATGACACCGTATGATGTGATCGTGATCGGTGGAGGTGCCGCCGGGATCATGGCGGCGATCACCGCGAAGCGCCAGGGGGCGTCTGTGCTCCTTTGTGAAAAGATGCCGAAGCTCGGGAAGAAACTCCTCGTCACCGGCGCCGGCCGCTGCAACCTTTTGAACGAAACCCTCGACGCCTCTTTTTACAATCCCGCGGGTCAAGCCTTGGTTCGTTCGGTCCTAGAGCAGTTTGGAAAAGACGCTATGCTTCAATTTTTCAAAGAACTCGGGCTTGCCGTTTACGCGGATGAGTCCGGTCGCGTCTTTCCGGTGACCAATCAGGCCGCGTCGGTGCTGAAAGTCCTTGAGATGGAACTGGAACGGCTCAAGGTGGTGCTTGATCTTGGCTGTGAGATCCAGAGTGTCCGTCCTGCCAAGAATGGTTTTGAAGTTCGCGCAAGAAGCGGGGAAGCGGAGACGGGACGCAAAGTGATCCTGTGTGCCGGCGGCAAATCCTACCCCGCGCTCGGAGCCGACGGCAACGGTTACACCCTCGCGGCGGCGTTGGGTCACAAGATCCTGGAACCGGTGCCAAGCACCGTGGCTCTTATCGTGAAAGATCCGTGGTGTCATGCGCTTCAGGGGCAGAAGGTCCGGGCCGCGGTGACGAGTCGCATTCAGGGAAATGAGATCCGCACAGCGACGGGGGAACTCCTTTTTACACAGTACGGACTTTCCGGGACGGCGGTACTCGACGTGAGCGATGAGATCTCGGTTGCCGTCAATCGCGATCACATATCGAATGTCACGGTGACGGTGGACCTTGTCCCGTTCATGGAAGAGAAAGAGCTTGTGGCAGAGCTGTCCGGGAAATTGGAGAGAGGGATCCACCGGGAGAATCTCGTGGAAGGGCTGCTGCCTCATAAAATGTCAGGACTTCTTCGCGGGACTTTGCAAGATTCCGATGCGGCGGCGATCGCCCGCCTGCTCAAGCATAAGGAATTTAAAGTGATCGGGACACGCGGTTGGAATGAAGCGGAGTTCACGGCGGGGGGGATACGGTTGGAAGATGTGGACCCGGAGACGCTGGAATCCCGCCTTAAAAAAGGTCTTTATTTCGCGGGGGAAATTCTCGATGTTCAGGGACGGCGGGGCGGCTACAATCTTGCCTGGGCCTGGGCCAGCGGCGCGGTAGCCGGAGCTAAAAGCTCCGACGGGGAACGATCCCCAGGGAACGGCTAACGATTCGTTCCCCGTTCCCCGAGTTTACGTTCGGCGGAGGTGCGTTAGCACCTCGATATGCTTCGTGCGGGGGAACATGTCGAAGGGCGTGACTTCGCGGACCTTGTAGCGGCCGGTGGAAAGAATGAGCCTCAGGTCGCGCAGGAGGATCTGCAGGTCGCAGGCAAGATAAAAGATATTCTCCCCGGCGTCTTCCTTGGCCAGAAAATCCGCGAGCGAGGAAGCGATCCCCGTGCGCGGCGGGTCCATAAAAACCAGTGTTCCGGGCTTGGGATGCTGGACCATAAAACGCGGAAAGGTCTTCTCGACTTTTCCGGCAAAAATGCCCGCCAGAGGGATCCCTAAGTCCCGGACATTGCGCCGCAGGCATCCGACGCTGAAAGGACTATCCTCAAAACAATGGACTTCCGGAACGTCACGAGCCGCGAGGAGCGGGAATGTCCCGACGCCGGCATAAAGATCCAGAAAACGGGCGGGCTTTAGAACCGCGACATACTCCGCGAGTTTTTTGGCGATGAGTTCCGTGACCTCAATATTATTCTGGAAAAATCCCATGGAGCTGACCCAAAGGGATTGACCGCCGATCGCCACGCGATAAAGTTTTTCCTCATCGTTAGTGAAGATGCGCCCCTTTTCATCCAGTTTGAAGCCGCGCCGTTCTTCGCGCCGGTTGAGCTTGTGCTCTGTCGTGAAGATCTCCCGGAGCCGGTCGTCGGCCAGCATGCAGTGATCGATCATAACCTTGGAATAGTTGTCATGGCCGACAAAACCAAGGCGCTGGGGTTTATGGTTTTTTTCCGTCGTGCGGTGGATCGTGATGCTCGACCGGTAGCCGTAATCCCGGCTGCCGTGTTGAATGGGAAGAATCGAGATCTCTTCACCCTTGAACGCCTGCCTGAAACTTTCGCGGACCTGAAGTTCTTTCCATTTCAGTTCTTCGGCATAGGGAAGATGCTGGTACTGGCATCCGCCGCAGCGTTCCACATAAGGGCAGGGCGGGACCATGCGAAGCGGGGAGGCCTCAAGCACGTGGATAAGCTTGGCTTTCATGAAGTTGGATTTGTCGTTGAGGATACGGGCATGGATCTTCTCGCCCGGAAGCGCTCCTTCGACGAAGCACGCCTTTCCCTCGACGAATCCCAGCCCGTCGCCGCCAAACACCAGTTTTTCGATCTTGAGTTCAATGTCCATTGTTTTTATCCCAAATTTGCCACCGCCTTCGGCGGGGTCCCGTCCCAAAGGCGGGAAAATTTCAAATCTCAAAATCCAGCCCGCAGGGCTAGTTAAACATTCCGGAGATTATCGGGCTTGTCTTTCCACCGGCGATGGCCCCACAGCCATTGTTCGGGATGCGTCCGGATCTGTCGCTCCAGGACTTCATTAAGATCCTTCGTGATCGTATTCTCCCAGCCCGGTTGTTCCATGTTATGGGCGATCGGTTTCTCGATATGGATCTCATAATGTCCCGGCGTCGTCCTCAGACAGTAGGCTGAGACAAGCGCGCAGCCGGTCTTTTCAGAAAGCCTCGCGGGGATCGATGTGGTGGAGGTCCCGGTGTTAAAGAAATCCACCCAGAGCCCGTCAGGGCCGCTCCATTGGTCCACCAGGATCGCAACACCGTGGCCGGCCCGGAGTTCCTGAAAGAGGGCCCGCACGGAGCTATCTTTAGAGATCGGGTTGACGGTCATGACGCGTCGCATGGCATCAATCGCCGTGTTGAGATAGGGATTCTTAATATTCTTCACCACCACCGACCAAGGTCGTTTGGTGAAAAAGGGAAGGAAGGAGAGATATTCCCAGGAACCCAGGTGGGAGATCACGAGCACGACGCCCTGATTTTTGGAAAACGCTTCCTCGAGGAATTCATTTCCGTAAAGCTTAAAACGTGTGGCGGCTTCTTTCTTGATCTTTTCGACGGTGAAAAGCTCCATCATGGAAAGAGCGGCGCTCTGGAACGCGGCCCGCGCAATCTCTTTTTTTCTTCGATCCGGAAGGGAGTCCCCCAGGGCGTTGGCGATATTCTCAAGCGCGATTCTGCGACGTTTGCCGAGAACCCAGTAGCTCAGGGTCCCGAAGGCGCAGGCGACCTGATGCGAGGCTTCCACGGGAAGCACCGTCGCAAGAAATGCTAAAAGGCGGACGAGGATGTATTGAAGCCAATAGCCTAAGGAAGGTTTCTGATCCATGGGGCATCGTAGCATGAAAATAAAAAGGCGACCGCCTTTTATTTCCAGGGGATCGGCGGACGTGGAACGGGTAGCGTAAAAGCGCTGCATTCCCTGTTTCCCGTTAGCCGTTTCCCTCTTCGAGAGATGTTTTAAAAAATCTCTCGAAGCAAATATTCGACATCCGCGCGGGTGATGGTCTTGGGGTTTGCGGCGGTGGAACCGGATTTGAGGGTCTCCGCAATGATCTTTTCTTTATCGAGAATAGGCTTCCCCTTGAAAGGGGAGACGATCCTGAGGGTCTTTTGGAGTTCATGGATTTTTTGGAGGAGATCCATTCCGACCGCCTGGCTCATGATGGCGTATTTCTGATTGCCCATGGCGTCGAGGTTGAGCTTGATCGAAGGGATGAAGCAAAGCGAACAGATCAGCCCGTGCGGGACGTCATACAGAATGCCAAGGGGATGGGCGATGCCGTGGATCACGCCGAGTCGCGAATGTGAGAAGGCCACTCCGGATAAAAAACTGCCGAGCAAAAGGCCTTCGAGATCTTCGTCTCTGCCGGCGTTCAGCGCGGGCACCAGATGCCGGCTGATAAGTTGAATGGCCTTGAGCGCGAAATTTTCGCTGAACCAGGAGGAGTTCTTCGAAATAAAGGATTCATACGCCTGCACCCAAGCATCCATACCGGAATGAGCCATGACGGCGAAGGGAAGACCCTTTAGGAGATCGGGGTCGAGGATCACCTTCCGCGCGAGGAAATCCCTGTGGCGGATAGAGAGCTTTATTTTCTTCTCAGAATTGATGATCACGGCATTGAGCGAGGCTTCGGAACCACTGCCGGCGGTGGTCGGGACCGCGATAAAAGGGATGCCGGGTTCCTCGAGGGTACCGCCCTCCTGATAATAGGTGGGATCTTGCTTCGCGTTGTAAAGTCCGGCCGCGGCCTTGGCGAGGTCCAGCACGCTCCCGCCGCCGATCCCCGCGATCCATCGGACCTTGTCGGCGCGACCTTGCGTGATCACCGCGCGGATCTCCGCTAGGGTCGGTTCCCCCTTCGATCTGCAGAAGAATTCCGCGCGAAGTCCCGCGAGTTTGAGATCCTGGGCGATCTTTTCCAAAAAACCATTTTTTGCCAGCGACACGCCGTGAACGATCAGGCCGGGTCCGGAGAATTCCGCGACTTCGTCTGCGAGATCCGAAAGTCCGCCCCTTTTAAAAAGGATCCGGGGAGGAAGGAACGTCTCTTGCGGGAATGTGGGATGCATGGCTACGATCTCAAAGTTTGCCACCGCCTGCGGCGGGGTCCCGTCCAAAGGCGGGAAAATTTAAAATCTTAGTACTTGATGATGACGGCCGTGATGACGAGATCTTCCGTGCCGGTGTTTTTGATGGAATGCGAGGCGCCCTGGCCGGTGAGGATGGCGTCCCCAGCTTCAACCTGGAATTCTTTGCCGCCGTCGGTCATGAGCCCCCGCCCTTTTTGAATGATATAGATCTCATCTTCGTTCACATGGTCGTGAAGGCCGATGTCCGTGCCGGGAGGGAGCAAAAGCTCCGCGCAAAGTCGCGTCGCGACTTTGATCTCCTCGGGCTTGAAATAGTGGCGGACGGTCACGGCGCCCTCGCCTCCGCGCATGTGCTGGCGGACTTCGACTTCCCGTTCATTCTTTTTTTTGATCATGGGCGAAATCAGGCTTTCAACTGTTGGCCGCAGCGAGGGCAGAACTTGGACCGGACGGACTCCAAGATGCTGTTACCGAAATAAAAAAGCACATAGCTGCGGCATGAAGGGCAGCGCAGTTTAAAGAAAAAATAAAGATAGGTGACGATGGGGAGCGGTATAAGGAAATAAAGATAGGCATCTATCCGGAAAGCGCAGCTAAGGGAATTGGCCTTATTCAAGAAATAAACAAACGCGATGGTCGCAGGGACACCGAGGATCTGGAACCATTTGAATTGCGTCCAGGTTTTTCGGTAGGCCGCCAGGGATGCTTCTCCCGCCCCGGAGGCTTGAGAGTTAAAGCAGGAAGCGCAAAGCGTCCGTCCCTGGGAAAGGCGTATCGTGCAGGCATTGCAGAGACTCTTCTGGCATGCGGCGCAATTTCCCTGGCCGGGTTGCTGATGCTCTGCGCAGAGGCTTGTCGTTGGCATGGACAGGATTCTCAGGGTTTAAAAAGAAAGTTCTTAAAGCACCAGGGGTTTTTCTTGTCCAGGTGCGAATGGAGGTTCTCTTTGAAGAACACCTGATAATTCTCAAAAGGTGTCCAGTCGTTGACTTCAGAAACAAACGTTCCGAGATAGGGTTTTGCGGTCGCGAGGATTTCCTTATGCGGGAGGTCATCCGCGACGCAGACGCCTTTTCCAGGGTTCTCGATCATCCACATGGCTGCCGCGACGACGCCGATCGCGACCTGGATCGTGGTCGCGTTTTGATGTGGCACGAGTTTGCGGGCTTCGTCGATCGTCAGGATGCTTCCCGTCCACCAGGAGTTGTATTTGTGTCCCATGATGAGCGAGCCCAGGATGTCCGCGCCTTTGACGATCTCATCGGACATAATGCGGCATTTGGGCTGAAGCTCGTAATTGCGGCACCGGAGTTCGTGGACCGAGGCCAGGGTTTCGTTGCAAGGCATATAAGCGTAATGGACCGTGGGGCGATAGATGGCTTTCCCGTTCTTCCACACCGTGAGTTTTTCAGAGATCGAGAAGGCTTCGCCGTGGCGAATGACCATTCCGACGATCTCGTAGTTAGGAACCCAAGAGCGTACCCAGGTGTTCATTCCCATCTGAGACAGGAAGATCTGGTTCTGCGGGCCGTAGTCCGGTATCGTGGCCAGAAGCGGAAGTTCTTTTTCATGCGTGCCCCAACCCATTTCTGAGGGGGAGATGGCTTCTTCCCGGAGCCCTTCGATCGACCAGGTTCCGACGAATTCATCCACTTCCTTGGGCTGATCGGTGATCTGGGTGTCGCGCTCGCTGATGTGAATGGTTTTTACCCCGAGCTTCATCGCCAGGCGGTGGAATTTCTCATCGCGGATAAAACGTTCCAGGGTCTTGCGGTCGCGCTTGGACGTGGTTTTGTCGCGCGTCGCTTTTTCGGCGATATCGAGAAGCCCCTGCTTCGTGAAGTGGGAGATCAGCCCCGGATTGGCCCCGTGGTCCAGCACCGCGGTCGTGGCCCCGTCGCTCCATTTGGCCGTCATCTTGCGGATCTCCATTTGCTTGAAATAAAGCGATTTTTCCAGGGGGGTTTTTTTATCGATGTTGGCGTAGGGGTCCCATTC